>Ga0183099_1000219_pt1 | contig 49355 bp, 36 predicted proteins | sample Biomet1_FD_127788 | JGI IMG/M metagenome (GOLD analysis project Ga0183099, IMG submission 127788) | Microbial communities from bioreactor (seeded with anoxic lake sediment) at LBNL, California, USA - Biofuel metagenome 1 | ecosystem: Engineered > Bioreactor > Anaerobic > Unclassified ... | reverse complement strand
ACTTGTCTTGACGAGAGGTGGCCTGAGCTGGGCTGTTATTACGACGAAGCCGTAGCGTGGCTTCGAGATGCTATAGGAATATAGTCCTAACCAAAGGACTTATGGGGAACAGAGTTTAACTTGCTATAAACCGTACAACAAAACGTGCAACATCATTTTTGTGAATGTAAATGATAGTTTTATAACAGTGTGTTATGTTTAGAATTCGATTGACTCCGCCAAAAGATCGTCCCACACAGTCCCACACGGTACAGAAATCCAGAGATTTCAAAGGTTAACCCCGGAAAGAGCGTCCGGGGTTGTCTTTTGTCGCACGGTATACTGCGGCCCTCTTCCCTTCTTTTCTTTTGGACTCTCCTCCTCCCTGCCTAAAACGTGGGAACCTTCACGCTCGGGTCAAGATCCTGGGCGCGTCGTGCATCGGACTTTGCTCGGTTGATGTTTCCCTGGGCCTTGTAAGAAAACGCGCGGTTACTGTACGCGGGCGCATAGTTGGAGTCCAAATTGATCGCCTTGGTGCTGTCCTCAATGGACCGATCATGCTGCCCCAATGCCCGGTAGGCAAAGCCGCGCAGATAGAACAAATCCGAGTCGCCAGGCTTAATCTTCTCCGCTTGATTGAGGTCGTCAATGGCGCGCTGATGGCGCCCCAGGTGCATGTAGGCGATTGCTCGTTGCTTTAAGGTTGCGAACTTGTCCTCTGGTCGCAACCCCTCATTCCCCAAGCATCGACCGAATAAATCGACCTGGGCTTGGGGACTACGTGTTTCCCAGGCCTCTTGGCACTCCTTAGGTAATCCCTGTCCTAAAGCCGTTGCAGCGATGAATGTGCTGAGCAAGAGCGCAAAAAAACATGTCGCTGTGCGTATGCGCATGGTCACTTCCTCCGTATATGCAGAAGTTGCTCACTTGAATCTCTCACTAACATCTGCCGGACTTTAAGTGCAAGTGGGCTGGCATGCGCGCAGTGTCCTCTCCGTTTCGGTGATTGTCACCCTTTATGAAGGAGCCCGGTTACGGCTGAACGGCATTCCTTCTGTCTCCCTCTAGACAATCATTGAGGAATAAGGATAGAAGTCTATGTGTATTATATCGCTGGCTGAGATTATAAGGAGTGAAATATGTTCTTCCTCACCAATAGGGCGTTTCATGAAGGAAACAAGTCTTCTGAAATGCGCAAAGTCTCCTTCGACCTCGATAACAACGAGGCTCCGCAGTCCATATTCTTCTGCTGGCGTGATGACGCGAAAAAGGCCTACGTTGAGCTTGGCAGCGAAAATTTTATGAAAGCCATGCGCAAGTCCACGTACCGCCAAATTATGTTTTATATACACGATTCGTCACAGTTCCCCGAAGAAGACATCTTCCCTGCTGCGGAACGTTTGCAGAAGTTGTTTGATGAGCAGGATAAAGGACTTGTGGAAATCGTTCCGGTTATTTGGCCCTGCGATAACGGCATGACCATTCTTAAAAATTTCCACGAGGATCAAATATCGGCGGAATCAAGCGGCGTGGCCTTTGCCCGTGCCCTTGAGAAGTTCCTTGTTTGGCGTGAATCCGTTAAGAGCGGAGACGCTCCATGCTTGAAACGCCTGAGCGTTTTGGCGCATTCCATGGGCACACGTGTATTGCGGCAAACCTTTTCTTGCTGGGCAAGGTACCACCGCAAAGGCCAAGTGCCACTCATTATGCGCAATGTGTTCATGATGGCGCCAGATCTTTTCAACGAGTCTTTGGAAAGCTCCCGTGAAGGACGGTACATCTGCCATGCTTCGCGTAATGTTCTTGTGTACTACGCTGCTGATGACCGCGTTCTGGGCGCTGGCACAGTTGGTCCGCTTGGAGCTGACTCTGCCTCACGTCGTCTGGGACACACTGGGCCGGAGCACCTGCAACTGACCCCAAAGAACGTCTACATGATCGACTGTGACGATGTGAACAACAAATACGATGGCCCTAATGGGCACACCTACTTTATGCGAGACGAAAAGGGTGATCCGGGCAAAGTCTTTCTGCACATGTACGATACCCTCAAGAAGGGCCGTGTGCAGGGGCATGATGAAAATAGAAGCCTGATCGTCGACCTGAACTTCCGTTCCTGCTAGTTTTTTTAAGCCAAAGAGAAAGGGCACCAAGCGTTATGCTCGGTGCCCTTATTTTGTGTTCATACTTTGGTGAGCTACCACGTCTCCGCTTCTGGGCTGTGGTAGTAGAACTCAACACGCCTGTTCATCGCGCGATTCTCTTCATTTATCGCAGGCACCAGTGGTCTGCTGTCTGCGTAGCCAGAAGCACGCAAGCGGTTTGACGAAATTGCACCTGCGCCCTTGGCCAAAATGTAGCGCAGGGTCGCAGCGGCACGCGCAGCGGAGAGCTCCCATTTTGAGGGGTAAATACCGCTGCCGTTTTCTGTGTCGTCCGTGTGGCCGCGAATAACAAGGTCAACCTTTTGGTTGAGGAGAATGTTCGTCACACCATCGAGAATTTTGGCGGCCCCAGGGCGCAAAACTGCGGAATTGGGCGCGAACATAACGGCATTGTTCACTTGCATCAGCACACCGGCATTGTCAGAACTGATGCCGGAGTTGCTCTGCAAGTCTTTATCCTGGGCCAGCAACTCCTTTACAAGAAGTGCAACCTCATACTTTAACTTATCCTTTTCAGAGAGATTAACCTCCGGCGCGCCCATTTTCGCATCCTTGGGGATGAACGTCGGCATGATGACCGAGCTGCTATCGCCGGACTTTGCTTTTGTGTCCTTAAAAACAACGGCAATGGCTTCCTTCTGCTGCGGCTTCATGGCTGCAATAAGCCACATAAGCAGAAAGAAGGCCATCATGGCTGTCACGAAGTCGGCGTAAGCCACCTTCCAACTGCCACCGTGATGACCACCGTGACCACCACCACCCTTCTTCTTGATGATGATGGTTGTTCCGCCCTTATTTTTGGCCACCCTTCAAAGCTCCTTCAAGCTCTTCAAAGCTTGGTCGAGCGGGACCGGGAATGGCCCGTCGTGCGGCCTCAACCGCAAGCATGGGGGCAAAGCCGCTAGAAAAACCAACCAAACCGGCTTTCACAACCTCAAGCATGGAATGGTTCTCATTCACCTGATATTCAAGGTTCTGCGCCATGGGGCCAGCAAAACCATAACACAATAAAATACCAAGAAAAGTTCCGACAAGAGCCGCGCCAATACTGTGGCCCAGCACTTCGGGCGGTTCATTGATCTTACCCATTGTCAAAACAATACCAAGAACGGCCGCGACGATGCCAAGGCCAGGCAATGAGTCCGCCACCTTGTTGATTGCATTGGGTGTTTTCGACTCGTGTTTATGCGAAGCCTCCATGTCGATGTCCATGACGGCCTCAAACTGGTGCGGCTCTATGTTGCCCGCAAGCAATACCTTGAAGTTGTCACAAATGAAGTCGAGAACCTCATGATTTTTAATAATATCTGGGGATTTTGTGAACACGGCGCTGCCATCAGGCTTGTTCACATGCGACTCAATAGACACGATGCCATCGCGTCGTGCCATGTTCATAAGAGTATAAAGAATGGCAAGGATATCGAGATACGTCTGCTTTCCAGCTTCTTTTGCCGTGAAAACTTTTAAAGCTTTCTTGGTTGTTCCAAAAATTACACTCTTGGGAGATGCAATAAAGAAGGAGCCGACAGCGGCACCACCAATAATGAGCAACTCAATGGGCTGAATAAGGACACCAAGGGGGCCGCCTTCAAGGACATACCCACCGATGACGCAGCCCAGAACAACAAAGATGCCGATGATCGCAAACATACGTTAGGGGACTCCTCATGCCGCGCTACCGAGTACAAATCACAAAGACGATCATTGCTCCGGTGAACGTAAACGACATCTATTATTGAACCAAATTATCACCTTTTGTAAAGTCCTGTTTTTGCGATACTGGAAATAGCTCAATAAACTCATATGTTAAAGAATGTATATTGTTTCTCACAAGCGGACAGTTCAATGATGCTATTCGATATTTCAATTTGTTTCGACTTAGAGTAAAAAAATAATCATTCAAACAAGCCGGAGGACTCATGTTGAAAAGACTCAAAGTGCTCATGCTCTTCCTTTGTGTTCTCCCAACATCCATAGCTACTGCCAATTCAGATTATCATCTCACACTTCAACAAAACGGTCGCGCTCTGGTGAGTGAAACACGCTCCCTCAAGGTCGTGAAGGGTAAGGGAAGCCTTGAGCTCAGCGGTTTTCCCAGCACGATTGAAATGGAGACCCTGCAGGTCGCCTCGCGCAATACGCCTCATGATTTTAAAGTGCTCAGTACGAGTGTTGAAGAAAATAGGCTGAGCCCTTCGACCTTACTTCAACGTAATATCGGCAAGCAAGTCACCGTTGTTATTCCTGATATGAAATCGAGCACAGGGAGAATCCAAAAGCTGGCTACCATTCTCTCAATTCAGGAGAGCCCTGTGTTTCTGATCGATGGTGCCATCTACAGCGGCCCGTTTGAGAGCATCCTCTACCCTGCTCTGGCAAATCAAGTGCCAACGGAGCCACAACTCACCCTCGACTACTCAAACAACGGCCCGCTTCAGCAGCAGGTAGACCTGACATACCTGATTCATGATTTTCCTTGGGCCATGAATTATGTCCTTTCTGTGAATAAAAACCAAACAAAGGGTACGCTGATAGGTTGGGCTAGTCTGACGAATCGGTCAGGACTCGATTATCATCAGGCAAAGGTTTCCCTGTTGGCCGGGGAGCCCCGCTCCGTTAATGCTCCTCTTATGCGCGGCGCGGCATTCTCAATGCCTGTTATGACCATGGCTAAGGAAATGGATTCCGTCTCGCCAGAGGAACTCTTTACTTATCACTTGTACACTTTACCTCAACCAGTCGACATTGCCAATCAGCAGGCCAAACAATTTCAGTTGCTACAAGCAAATAGTCTGGCCATAAGCACTCGTCTTGTGGGACGAGCGAATGCTCTGCCCAATGGTCGCCGCACAGATCCACTGCCGGAGACAGTCGAAGCTCTTCTCTCTTTTCGGAACACCAGTGCCCAGGGTTTAGGTATGCCCCTCCCCAAAGGTACTCTGCGCATATATCAGCTTTCAGGTGATTCAAACCGTTTGCTCGGTGAGACAAACATGGAAAGAAGCGCAGTCGGCAATACCGTGCAAGTTACCGTTGGTAAAGCTTTTGACATAACGGTGGAGCGTGTTGCTACAGTTTTTGAAAAAACTGGAGAGCATAGCATACAGGCAACTTGGGAAATCCGTCTCAAAAACAGTAAGAACACCCCGCAAACAGTGACACTTCAAGAGATTCTTCCAGGGTCATGGAAAATTCGTGAAAAAAGTCATAACTTTACTCGTATATCTCACAATATGGCTGAATTCACAGTTGAATTACCTGCAGGCCCAGACACACCAGAAGTCGTTGTGAAGTATAGCTTTACTTCAGAACTCTAAGAGAGCTTGCAAAACCATATGGGACATAGCAGTACGCATCTATTCGGAAAGAGGTACATGTTTTGAGCAAAGGTGTTGCTTACGCAATCATTTCAGCAATCTGCTTTGGCATGTTGGCAATATTAGGCAAGCTTGCATTTGCTGAGGGGCTCTCCCCACTGCAAATGATGCAGTACCGTTTTGGCTTCGCTTCCATTATGCTTTTTATATATTTTTACATTACAGATAGAAGATGTTTACATGCATCTAAAGCTACAGTTTTCAAAGCTGCTTTTTTTGGCATATGCATGTATCCGATACAAAGTATATGCTACATGTATTCGTTAAAGTTTATACCAGCATCGACGACTTCTCTTGTCTTTTATTTCTACCCTGTCGCAGTTACTTTGCTTTCTGCACTCATTTTCAAAACACGAATTACTCTATTGGTCTCAATTTCATTGTTGTTTACTCTATTCGGATGTGGACTTGTCTTTTTCGATGCATTTTCTCGAAATGTGAGTCAGATCGGCATACTCTTCGCCCTTGCTGCAATGGCAATATTCTCTGTATATCTCATACTTTTACAGAGCATGCTTCGTGGAGAAAACTCAAAAACTGTTACATTTTATGTCGTTCTTACTGCAGCAATCGTGTACACAATTCTAGAACCGCCAACAGCATTTTTTCAGCTTAAGCCAATGGGTATGATTCTTGGTGTTGCACTTGGCCTTATACCAACGGCTCTTGCAATAACACTCTTGTATGAGGCTGTTGACCGCATTGGAAGTGCATTTACATCAATATGTTCAACTATTGAGCCAATAGCCACAGTACTGGCATCTGCATTTCTGTTAAACGAGTCCATTGTTTTTGTTCAGATATTAGGCATGGGATGTATACTTCTTGGTATCCTTTTGCCAAATAGTGTTTTACTGCTGCAAGCAAGACGTCTGCATAGAAAGACGATCACAGCTTGACCCATACGAGACGTTAAAACATTTTTCAATTTATACTTTTTTACTCCACAACATCAGTAGGGGCAAACGATGGATGCAGAACGACGCAAACGTATTCGTGTCGCTACACACCGTGTCGTAGACTTCATTGCAAAGTGTGGAGATTCCACAGAGATTGAAACAGAAAATATTAGCCTGAAAGGATTGCTTGCCGCTCCTAACAACAAAATTAGGAACTCTGATACAGGGATCATCAGAATTGCTCTTGGTCTCGATGTAGTCATTGAGCTAGAATGTCATGTTATTCGAAGTGATGCAAAAGGGATCGCTATTCAATTCCTTAGTATGGATCCGCAGAGTTTTGTGCATCTTCGTCAATTGGTACGTTATAATGCTGAAGATGCCGACATCGTAGACATGGAATTAAATAAATCCTTTATAGCTTAAAAATATGACGCAAAAATGCCCCAGCATCACTTGGACGCTGGGGCTTTTTTGCATGGGTAGATTTTCTACTGCTTGAGCAATAGCTTGATGATGCTTTCAAATTCCTCAATGGGGACAGCACCACGAATAATAATGCCGTTCACCAAGAACGTCGGTGTTCCATCGATCCCGAATTTCTTCGCTTCCGCCACATCGCTTTCGATATTGGAAAGCACTGCATGACCTTCCGAGACCTTCTTCATTTGTGTATAGTCGACCTTCAGCGTGGTCAGAATGGCAGCTATGCCTTTCCCTGAGCCGTCTACAAGCGTGGATTGCTTGGCAAAGGCCAGGTCGGCAAATTTCCAGGCTGTGTTCCTGTCCTGTGTACCCAGAGCCTCAAACATGGCGGCTGGTTCAATGGAGCCTGGTTTTGCCGGATAATGCTTGAAGAAGACGCGGATCTTGCCTGGGTGTTTTTTCAGCAATTCCTGTATAGTAGTGGAGCCTTGGTTGCAAAAGTGGCACAAGAAGTCAGAATATTCAACGATTGTGATGGGTGCCTTGAGCGAGCCCAGGTACGGCCTTTTCTCATCAATGACCGGCGCGAGTGGATTACTCATATTGGCTTCGAAACGATTTTGACGTTCCTTGGCCTCGCGCTCAGAAATAGCGGCTTCTAAAATTTCCATAAGTTGGGCCTTATCCGCTTTCAGGGCATCAAATACGATCTGTGGGTTCTCTTTTATGGCCACAGCTGTCTCTGTTCCGGCGAATGCCACAGTCGCCGCACCACACAGTAGCGCCATCAAAGCAAAAATAAGCATCGTTTTCCGCATCATATACTCCTTTGCAAAAGAGAACGGCGACCCATATAGGTCGCCGCTCATATCAGTTCATATTAAAAAACTCGTTACCACTTCATGGTACGCTTAACGGCCATGGCTTGGCTCTGCTCCTCGTAGGTGCTGAACCCGGCATGATGCATGGCGTCTTCCACTGTGTATGTCCAGTCCCAGCTAGCGTAAATCACCGGCTTGTGGAAGATGGCGCGGAAGTGCTCCATCTCTTGGCGGTAGAAGGCTTCTTTGGGGTTCTCGATGTTGTCGCGGAGTTGCTCGCTAAACCGATCCAGCTCGCCTTCATACCACTCCATCAGATCTTCTGCAGTCTTGTAGCGCTTCAGGATATGGCCGTAACCGTTTTCCTCAAGCAACACTTCAAGTCTGCTAAAGTGCTGATCGCGCAGCCAGTCGCCAAGTTGAGAAACCGGGATGTTCTGCGCTTCCACTTCAGCCATCTGGATTTTGGTCTTACGGTATGTGTCCGGTACCACCGAAGCGGAATCAATGCCGGAGATGGCGACCAAGCCGCGGAGAATCTCGCTGTTAGAAACGCCCTGGCCGCAGAAGCCGACCTTCTTGCAGTACTTCTGTCCAGCAAAGATAATGACAAGGATGGTCCATACAACCGCCGGATCTTCTTCATCATAAATGTGCTGCAACCGCGAATTGTCGCGGTCTGTTCCCAGCACCATCTGCGTCATATCGTTGGAGCCGATGGAGAAGCCATCAACTTCCTTAATGAATTCCTTGCAGAGAATGGCGTTGCTCGGAATCTCAGCCATAAGGATCAGCTTCACGCCGTCCTTGCCGGATTCGATGTTGTGCACCTGCTTCAAGTAGCGCTTCATGCTGCGGGCTTCTTCAAGTGTGCGTACAAAAGGCAGCATGATGTGCAGGTTTTTACCGCCAAAAATGCCACGCGCGAGCTTGAAGGATTCAAGTTCCCAGTCGTGAATATTACGGGAAACACCACGATAGCCGAGCATGGGGTTGTCCTCATGCTGTTCAAAGAGCAGGCCACCCAGCAAGTTGCGGTATTCGTTGCTCTTGAAGTCTGTGGTGCGGTACACGATGTTTTTGCCATAGAAAGCCATGGCGAAGAGAGCCAGCCCCTGGGCAAGCGTCTGGATGTAATGCTCTTTGCCGGTGCGGAATCCGCGGGACTCAAGCAGCTTGCGGATACGCTCAGGTAAGGTGCGAACCTCATCCATTTCGCTCTTCAGCCCCATTTTCAGGGCCACTTCCTCACGCAGGGCGGCAATGCGTTCAACAACTTCAATAACGCCCGGCTCGTCCTTGATACGCGCGTAGATTTTCTCTATCTCGCGTTCGTGGTCCTGCTTCAACTTCTGCGCGTCCGGATCGTTGTCATGATGGCTGTCGACGATGTCGATATAACCCATGATGACGGCGATGTGGGTTTTGATGTCCACAGTGGTCTTGATGGTATCCAGGCGCTCCGTAGCCAGGCCAATATGCTCGTCGAGCTTCTTGTCCAACTCACGCAGTTTGCGATGGATGGCCAGCACCTCATCGGTGCCTTTGGTGCCTTCACGCTCGGAGAGCGCGGCAAGTTCTTTGCCCAGGCCAGTGACCAAGCCAACATAGTCGCGCAATTTAACGCGCATGCTGATAAGCCCGCTCGTCAGCTGATCTTTCATGACCTTGGAAAGGCGATTGTCGAGCTCGCGCACCTTTGCATTCACCAAGGAGCCGAGGACGCCGCGGTCATAGGCCTCTAAGGCCAGCGGGTGTACGCTGATGTTGCCAAGCATGAACTCGGCGCGCAAAAGGCCGACTTCAAAGTCTGGCACCTGGCGCAAGCGTGAAAGGAACAGGGACTGGCCGATGTCCGCAAGGATGAGGCCAACCTTGGTTTTCGTCTCCGGCAGAGCGGCAACGTCGATCTCGCCGCCAACATCAACCAGGGGCAGCATGCCGCGGTACACACGACCACGAGAGCCGTCGACCGTAATCTCCTGGCCGTCCAGGGCTCGAATGACCTCAAGGCGTTGTAGGCCGATAACAGCAGGAATTCCCAACTCACGCGAGGTAATGGCCGCGTGGCTGGTGTCGCCGCCGACGTCTGCCAAAATGGCGCTGGCGATGCGCATACCCGGCACCATGTCCGGGTCGGTGCGCTCTGCTGCCAGAATATCACCCTTATTGACTTTGTTCAGCTCAAGGGCGGAACGCAGGAACTTGACAGTGCCCTGGCCAGCACCGCGCGAGGCGCCATTGCCCTCAAGCACCATCTCCGCATCAACAATAGCCTTCGGATCAACTTCCTTGCGGCGCATGAAGATGGTGTTCGGATGATTATCAAGATCTTCATTCCAGCGGGTTTCCGGGCGGGCCTGTACAAACCACAGACGGTCAGCAGAGTCTATGCAGAACTCTGTGTCCATGATGATGCCGCCGTAAGCCTTGGAAATGTTGCGCACACCGCGGGCAACTTCCTCCGCCTGGGCCAGGGAAAGCGCCCAACGAAAAACTTCGTTATCGTCAACCTTGACGTCTTTCGTGCCGCCAAGATCTTCGTCGTAAACGATCTTTTTGTCTTTGCAGCCCATGTAGCGAACCACGACCTCAGAGCCGTCGTCGCGCTGGAACACGTAGAATTTGTCGGGTGTTACCATGCCGCCGACAACAGCCTCTCCCAAGCCATAGCTGGCGTCGATGGAAACCAAGTCGTTTCGGTCAGTGCCACGGCAGCCGGTGGAGGTGTCGGCGCTGAAGGCCGTGCCGGAAATCAGCGGATTGATCATGCGCATGATGCACACCGAGAGCGAAGTGTTCTCGATGGCCCATTCCTTCTTGGCGATCTCGGCTATGGTGTCGTCACCGGTCTCCTCGGCCTTGTGCACGGCATCAAGAATGGCCTCGCGGCGGTAGGTCATGCTGCGCAGATTGTAAGCAGAGGCGCAATCCCAGTGGTAGCCTTCGACGCAGCGATCATCGCCCACAATGTTCAGATACGTGTCCTGCAAGCCGGCGAAAGCCTTCTTGCGGCTGTCCTCGCCCGCTGCGGAGGAACGCACGGCAACAGGCTCGTTCTCAAGCCCTGCCTCGTTGCAAATATCCAGGTAGGCGCTACGAACGGCATCTACCACTTCCTGAGGAGGATCCACGGAAAGAATGGCTGCCTGCACAAGCACAGAGCGTTTACGCAACTGGTCAATGCCCTCGGGACTGGTGGCGAAACCTTCCACGACATTGTTTACAAAGGTGCGCAATTTGATGAGTGTGCTGCTGTTTTTCGCAGACTCGCTCTTAATGCGTTTGGCAATGCGGCGCGTGAATTTACGAAGGAACTCGATGTCGCGGTTGACCTCGTCATCGTTCCAATCTGTCGTGTTGTATTCTTTGTCCACAATGCTGCGAACAAGCGATGCATTAACCTTGGTTTCATCAAGGAGCTTATGAAATGCAATGGAGGAAATAGCTCTGAACTGCGGAGCGCGAATACCGGAAACTTGACTGATGATGGCTGTGTTGTAGTTCTTTCCGCCGACCAAAAGCTCGGCATCAGGGCCAATCTGGACGATATCCGCCCCGGTCAGCACAATTTTCTGGGTAACATCAATCTTCGGAGCGCCTTTAGCCGTAGCTTCTGCGCCCGAGACTTTAGCAGTCTGCTCTTTTTGACTCTTGGCCATGCTTTCCTCCTTCACCCTCGTTCATTGCGTGTCGACGTATTATGAGGACGCAAGCGCGCCCTGCCCCCACGTCTAGAAAACGTGCTGTTGGGACAAGGACGCGCCTCGACAAATCTCTCTGTGCACAAATACCTTCACAATTGCAGCTTCGTCAATGCCAATGCAATCATCCGGTGAGTATTACAGCTTTTGCCCGCAACTGGGGCAGAACTTGTAATCCTCGCTCGACATGGGCTCTTTGCAGGTCGGGCACACGGATTGTGACGGTCCGAGCTCAACAAGCAGTTCGCCCTCTTTCACAGGAACCATGATCTTGTCTTCCTGATAGTTGGCGTTTTTGAGCACACGCTTCACCATGCCATCCACAGGCGAGTACACGGACTTTTCTTGTTTCATGATGGAGATGTTACAGATTTCCTCGCCCTTTTTGACCATATCGCCCTGGCGCACATGCATGACCCAAAGATCACCGTTGGACGGAGAGGCGATGTGGTAGATATTTTTACCGTCGGCCATCTCCACGCTCTCTTTTTCAGAGGCGATGCCGTCGCGAACCTTCACGGTCTCCGACATGGTCTCGGAGTCCACCGTGTAGCGAACAACGCAGTTGCCCTGCTCGTCCGGCTCAGACAGATCATTGATGCGCATAATGTGCGGCTTGCCGCTACGGCTATGGAACAGCAGTACTTCGTTCTTTTCCAATCCTTCGAACCAGACATCCAGCGGCAGGTTGTTGGCGTCGCCGAACTTCTCGCAGAACTCTATGGTCTTCAGCGCATCGCCCGGGTGGTTCAGATAGATGACCAGCTCTTCCTCAGAAGGTGTGCGGCCCAGGCGTGTGGTCAAGCTCTTGCGTTCCGAATCAATATCAAGATCCGGGAGAGAATCCAGCGGAGAGGCCTCGGTGCGCTCGGCTATGGCATTCTTCCATTCCGGACCAAAAGCGCTCTGGTAGACCCAATCAGCCGGGAAGCCCAAAGGCAGCTTGCCGTATTTGCCCAGCAGCAACTGGCGGAAGGCATCGTTGCTGTCACGGTACAGGTCAAGACAAGCCTCGCGCTCCAGGCTGGTGTGGTCGGCCTCGGGCACAAGGTTGACGATGTCGAGGATGTTCAGCAAACGCCGAACCTCGCGTTCGCCGCCACGCTTGTATGCGCCTGTAACGGCCAGGAACGAGGTGTTCCAGGTGATCTGAGAGCCCGGGGTGACGTCATGGTAACGGACAATCTTCCGGGTGCCGGCCAAGAAGCGCAGCATGTAAGGCAGCAGGTGGATATACCCCTGCTTCATCGCGCCTTCCTGAGACGAAGATGTCGCGCCGCCGGGCATGCCGTGGCGAACAACGTCATGGTCGATGCCCTGGAAGTGCGGGGAGCAATACTTGTCGTAGTACGGCATGATCTGCTTGAGCACGAAGTTTGTGGTGCGGATCATGTCTTTATCGAGCAGGGAAGGCAGCCCCAACTCTTCCTCAATGTACGCGGAGGTGGCGAGGACATCGCCCTGGCCGTACCAGCGCACAGAAGAACCGATGGCGACATCAACGATGTGTGAACCGGCTTTGGCGGCTTCGCCCACGGAGGGGACAAACAGACCATCGGTATAGTGTCGGTGTGTGTGGGTAACCAGATTCGGGTACTTCGCCACCAGCTGGCCAACCAAATCCCGCATGAAGCGCGGGGGGCATACGCCGCCCATGTCCTTCAGGCCCAGAATAATGGTCTGGCTGGCCTTATCTTTAGAAACGCCGAGTATATCCGCACACATGGCCAGGATGCTGTCGGTCACATCCATATAGTGCTGCACATCAAAGCCCTTGGCCCAGGAAAGGGACAGGGCAGGCTCGAAGATGTGCTTTTTGGAGTGCAGCACAACCTCGGCGAAGGGGCGCATATTTTCGGTATGATTCAAGAAGTCGAAGCAACGAACGATGTCGTAGTGCTCGCAAATCATCTCGCCAGTAAGGCGCATAAGATTCTTGGGCTGCGGCTTGTAGCCCAAAACGTTGGTGGAACGAATCAGGATTTGCTTCAGCGTTGTTGGCGCAAACTGGTTCCATTCCTTCGCTTCGGTGAAGGGGTAGGTCATGTTTGCCAGCATGGCCACGTGGAAGTGGGCGCCGCCGCCATTCTCCAGGGAGAAAAAGCCGCAACGATCCAAGTACGGACCCACGATGCGGTCTTCCGCCAAGCGGAAGCGGTTGCCGCTGTTGGACTGCGTGATGTCGCGTGTCGTCGTATCACTGTAGTGGATGATTCCCTTGGCGCGGTCTTCGCGAAGGGTGTCCAGAATCGTGTCGCGAGTCATGCTGCGGGTAATGCGCGGCTCAAAGGCGGCATCCATGGTCTCAGGCGCTTTCACCATTTGGAAGCGGCCCAGGCGCTTATCCGTCCGGTTGCGGTATTCGCCCAGGGAAACATACGGATTGTAGCCCTTAGCCGAAATCTCCGCCACGAGGCGGGACAAACGCAAGCGTTCGGGCTCCTGGTCAGAGTAGGCCATCAGCTCGTCGCGTTTGATGCGGACAAAGTTCGTGTCGTAGTCACCGGTCAGGAAGGCCGGGTGTTTGATGACTTGGCGATGGAAGTTGATGGTCGTTTTGACGCCGGTGATCTGATACTCGCGCAGTGCGCGGCGCATCAGCATCACGGTCTTTTCCCAAGTGCTGCCGTAGGTAATCAGAAGTGCGGCGGCAGAGTCGTAACGGGAGGGGAAGCGATAGCCCGCGCAGATGCAGGAGTCGATGCGCACGCCCTGGCCGCCCGGGGAAACATAGCCTGTAATGACGCCGGCATTGGGCGAAAAGTCAGCCTGCGGATCCTCGCAGTTAATGCGAACCTGCATAGCGTGCAGATACGGGCGCGTGTTCTCGGCGGTAAAACGCAGCTTGGAGCCAAAGGCAATGGCGATCTGCTCTTCCACAAGGTCAATACCGTAGCGGCATTCGGTAATGCCGTGCTCAACCTGCAAACGGGTGTTCACTTCAATAAGGTACGGACGGCCGCTCTTATCCACCAGGAACTCTACCGTAGCCAGGGAGTGGTAGCCGACCGACTTGATGAGCTTCTCCGCATAGCCTTTCAACTCAGCGCGCAAGGCGGGAGTGAACTTCGGCCAGGGAGAGGGAGTGATTTCCACCAATTTTTGGTGGTTGCGCTGCACTGTGCAGTCACGTTCGTCAAAAACAAAGACGTTGCCGTACATGTCGGCCACAGTCTGAAATTCAATATGGCGAACGCTGGTGAGCAGCTTTTCCACGTACAAGCGGGGATTGCCGAAGCTTGCCTTTGCCAGGGCCGAGGCCTTGGAGAAAGCGCTTTCCAGCTGCGAATCCTCGTACACTTCGTAGATGCCGCGCCCGCCGCCGCCGCCCTCGGCTTTAAGCATGATGGGGAAGCCGATTTCTTTGGCGATTTTGCGGGCCTCGGGAATGCTGACGGCCTCCGGCGAGCCGGGGACAACGGGCACGCCGATTTCCTCCGCCAATTTGCGCACAGCGACCTTATTGCCCAAAAGGCGCATGGGGCCCTGGTTCGGCCCAATAAAGAGGATGCCGGCTTCCTCGCATTTTTTGGGGAAGGTGTCGTCCTCGCTGCCAAAACCCCAGCCAGGGTGGATGGCGACAATGCCGCGATCTTTGGCCATCTTGATAATGCGATCGAGATCGAGGTAGGCGCGGGGATCTTCGCCTAGGAGGAGCAGTTCGTGAGCACCGGTGGTCGCGGGGGAGGTTTTGTCCACATCCGTGGCGGTCATGACGGCCACGGCTTCAAACATTTCGGTGATGGACCGGCAGATGCGCCGGGCCGGGATGCCGCGGTTGACGACAAGAATCGGCTTGCCTTTGACGATTTCCAGAACCTGCTCGAACGACTTCGGCTTCATGACGGAAATGGTCCCCCTGGTATGATTAATGGACGCCGCCCAACAACGCCGTGGGCTGTGTTCACAATGGAGTCACATCGCCGGACACAAGCAACACCTCTTCACCATCGCGGTCGAGCATCAGCTCGCCCCTGCCAGAAACGCCAGTGATGGTTGCTGTGTAGCGAATATGAGCACCTTCCTGAACCTGGACACGTTTTCCTCTCCAAGCGAGCTTAGACCGAAAAAGTGTCAAAAAATCTGCTCTCGAATGCGATCCAAGAAGAGCGGTGTAACTCGTTTTGAGCTGGTTTACAAGGGAAAGCCAAAGGCGCAACGGCCCCAGGCCAACGGAAGCACTTGGAATTATTCCCGCTGGAATGGAATGCCCTTCACGAAGTTTTTGCACATCCGGAGCCCAAATAAGATTCAGTCCAATACCGGCAAGAATGCAGTCCCCCCGCTCCTCTACAAGGATTCCTCCTATTTTCTTGTCCTGCATCAGAAGATCGTTCGGCCATTTGACGCGAACAGGGCCAAACATCGTTTCCAAGGCAGTGGCAAAGAGGTAGCCAAGCAGCAAGGATCGAACCTCGCTCCAGTCCTCTGGCGCCGGTGGGCAGGCCACGGTTGCGAACATATTTCCCGGTGTGGAAAGCCAAGGCCTGCGCACTTGTCCGCGGCCATTTGCTTGTACAGGCGCAAGAACGCTGCCCCAGGGCTGTAGTTTCCCTTCGCGCCAGGCGGCATGGGCTACGTCCATTGTTGATCCGCAAGGGCCGCACACCAAAACATCGCCTGGGCAGTCGCTTTCTCGTTTCCAGCCGATCCCCTCGGGAGCACATTCCGGCGTAAATCCGCTCAGCGCCTGCATATCGGCAGCCCACAGCTCATGCTGTTCCGCAAGACTTTCAGGCGTTGCCGGTTGGAACAAGTCGCCCTGCCCCGTGCCAAGAATCCGAATCATACCCATGTGCCGCTCCTTGCCTTTTGCTCTATGCAGCCAGGCAACATGCTGATAATCTGTTCATATGCGCATTCTACTCGTTGGCGGAGCAGTGCGGAATATGCTGCTTGGCCTACCTATCCGCGACAGGGATTACCTCGTCACAGACTCGACTGTCGAGGCTTTCCTTGCGGCTTTTCCTCAGGCAAAAGCCGTTGGCAAAACCTTTCCCGTTGTCATACTTGATGGGCAGGAATTTTCCTTTCTGCGAGGCGTCTCTCTGGTCGATGACTTTGCCGCCCGTGACTTCACCATTAACGCCATGGCGATTGACGAACACGGTGAGCTTTTGTGCCATGCGAACGCGCTGGAAGACATGAAAAACCGTGTGCTTCGTCCTTCATCGCAACACTCTTTGAACGATGACCCCTTGCGCGTTTTTCGTGCGGCACGTTTTTTAACGGAACTCCCCGGATTTGTGCCTCATGAGAGCTTGTTCTCCACCATGGCCACGGCTGCGGCGCAGGATTCCTTCCTCCACGTGCACGCCGAGCGTGTCGGCCAGGAGGTGCTGAAGGCTTGTGCCTCGCCACGGCCCGGAGATTTTTTACGTGCCTTGAACAAAGCCAACGCCCTGCATCATTGGTTTGAGGAATTGCGCCATTCCGACGACATTCCCGGTGGGCCGCCTCGATTCCACGACGCAAGCGTGTTGGAGCATACGGCGCGGGTCATGGATGGCGTGGCCAATGATGGTGGCCCGATAGACCCTTTGTGCACCTGGATGGCCCTGTGCCATGATCTGGGCAAAACAACCACCCTGCCGGATGCTTTGCCCCAGCATATTGGCCACGATGTGCGGGGCGAGGCTTTGGCGACTGCATTAGGGCTGCGTTTGCGCCTGCCCACGCGTTATGTTCAGGCCGGAGCCGATGCCGCCCGCTGGCACCTCTTGGCAGGAAGATACGAGTCTTTGAGAATGGGCACACGGGTTGATCTTCTCTTCCGGCTCACTTCGCGCGCGTTGTTGCGAGAGGTTTTTCGCCTTGCCAATGTCGATTCCAAGCACGATTTCCGGGCATTGGCCCGTGCTGATTTCGAAGCGGCATCCTCTGTGCGGCTGCCCGCACACCTCGTTGACCAGGGCGCGGAATCGGGTCGCCGGTTGCGCTTGCTTCGTATAGAAGCAATGAGGACGGCACACCGTACGACATAGTTGGATGTAATACCTCGGTGTCATAGTAATAAACGATTCCTCATTATTGGAATTTATTGACAGAAGATTCCTCAAGAGGCTACTGTATTGAGGACTAGACATCCAGCTATGACTGCAAAAAAAGGAATCCACGATGCGACTTGTGACACGCTCCGATTTCGACGGCTTGGTCTGTGCCGTTCTGCTCAAAGAAATCGGTTTGATAGATGACTACCTTTTCGCGCACCCCAAAGACCTGCAGGACGGTTTGATTACCGTCACAGAAAACGATGTTCTGGCAAATGTTCCCTATGTGCCTGGTTGTGGGCTGTGGTTTGACCACCACACCAGCGAGCACCACAGGTTGGATGGAACGGAGAAGTTTAAAGGCTCCAGCCGCCCTTTGCGTAGCTGCGCGCGGGTTATTTGGGAATATTACGAAGGTGAGAACAAGTTTTCAAAAAATCTGTTGCCTATGCTGGATGCTGTTGACCGCGTGGACAGCGCCAACCTGACAGCACAGGAGATAGCTGACCCCAAAGGTTGGATTCTTCTGGGCTTTATCATGGACCCGCGCACAGGTCTGGGCCGCTTCAAAGATTTCCGCATCAGCAATTATCAGCTCATGCTGGATATGATCGACTACTGCCGCACGAAGAAGGCGGAGGAAATTCTCAGAATTCCCGATGTCTCTGAGCGTGTGGACGTCTATAAGGAACAGTCGCGCATTTTTGTGGAAATGTTGCGCCGCAATTCCGTCAAGCACGACAATCTGGTCGTTACCGACCTGCGTGGTGAAGAGACGATTTACGCGGGCAACCGTTTTCTCATCTACACCCTGTTTCTGCGTTGCAACATCAGTCTGCTCATCATGTGGGGCGTGCGTAAACAAAATGTTGTGTTCACCCTTGGACACAGCATTATTACGCGGAATTGCAAAACCAATGTTGGCAAGTTGATGCTGGAATTCGGCGGTGGTGGCCATGATAACGTCGGCACCTGCCAAGTCCCGGTGGAAAAGGCTGACGAAGTTCGCGATGTGTTGATTAAGCGTATTCTTGCCACAGGCTAGGCGAGACGCTAGAACATCCCACGTGTCGCCAGAGCAATCCTGAACCGCCGGTCTGAAAAGGTCGGCGGTTTGTTTTTAGCGCAAGGCTTTCAACACGTGCTGAATGCCGTTTTTGTGCGCTGCATAAAACGCCCGGCTAAACGCGGCGATGTTCTCGGCACAGGCTTCTGGTTTCGGCAAAGTTGGGGGCTTCCAGAGGTTCAACGACTCGAAGGTGAACATCTTATATCGGAGGCCATCGTCTAGGCTTTGTGCACCCAGCTCGCAGCTGAGGGCACCCTGCCCGTTCTGTTCGCAGTTGTGTATGGACCGGGCATATTGCAAAACAGATGATGGAGCCATCTCCCGATTGATCTTTTCAACCCTGGTGTTCAGCATGTTCCATAACGATACGATGAAGTCATAGCTTATGGTCATGCGCTTACGCCCTTTGAGGTCAGGGTCATCTTCGTAGACACCGCTGGCGTATTCCGCACATGCTGAATACATGCGCGTGTAAGCAAGCTGGACAAGCTTCACGTAGCGCGTAGATTCAAAAAAGGCGAAAGGTATGTGTTCCGGCCGCCAAACATGGCCCGCAGAATGCTCTGGTATATGCTTAAAAGGGGCTTCAACATTGAGCGCGGTGTAAAATTGCTGCTCACCTTCAGAACCGAGGAAGAGCGATCTGATGAAAAGCGCATGGGCAACAACCATTTTTTCATTGGCGCGCAAGTCCTCAACATGGACCTTGAACGCATCCATAAGATCGTCCAAATTCTTCCTGGCTCCAAAGAAGGTGTCCGCCATCTGCGTTAACACTTCCACTTCCAGGGCATCGGCTAAAGACGAATATTGAACCATGTCGCTCCTGTTTGGTTGCCTGTTCAGTAAATACGTCATTGGTTCAGAGGAATCAATGGTGACTGTGCGAAGGACGTGGCCAACAGGAGCTTGATTGCCTGGTCGATTTCAGGCAGTAGAAGGCCGGTTTGAACCGCCGCATGTGCAACACTGGTCGGCCGCAGATACCAGCGGTGTTTCCCCAAGACTTTTTGTAAGGACATTGCGATGCAACCAAAATCCATCTGCTTTTTTAATTCCAATAAGGCCTGGGGCGGTGGCGAGAAGTGGCACTATGACTTTGCCCTGCTTGCCCGCAACCATGGTTATTCAGTCTGCGTTGTTACCAATGCCAAGAGCGCCTTGGCGGACAAGCTGGAAAAAGAGCCTGGCATCCATGTGCTGCGCGAGCACGTACGAAACCTGACGTTTCTGAACCCCTTTGCCTTGCTGCGGCTGGCGCGTTTTTTCACCAAGCACAAGGTTGAGGCCGTCGTTATGGCCCTGCCTTCTGATATGAAGGCGGGCGGAATCGCTGCCCGCTTGGCTGGTGTTCGAGATATCATCTATCGGCGCGGAATCGCAGTGCCGGTGCGGAATAGCATACTCAACCGCCTGCTATTTCATAACGTCATTACCAAGCTTATCGTCAACTCACTGGAAACAAAGAACTGCGTGCAGAAACACAATTCTGGCATGATCACCGCCGACCGTGTGCATCTGGTGCATTGCGGCTTTGATGTTGAAGAGTTCGACAGAATGCCGACGGCCAAACTTGTTGAGCGCAGGCCCGGCGAGATTCTTATCGGCAACGCGGGGCGGCTGACTCCCCAGAAGGGACAACGCCTGCTTATTGATATGGCTGTTATTTTGAAACAGCAGCCCATCCCCTTCCGTATCCTAATTGCTGGCATTGGCGAGATTGAGGCGGAATTGAAGGCCTACGCCCAGGAACGCGGGGTGAGTGATGTTGTGCAATTTCTAGGCTTTGTCTCGGACATGAAGAGCTTTCATGCCAGCCTTGACATTTTCGCCCTCAGCTCGCTTTGGGAGGGCTTCTGCTACGTGCAGGTGGAGGCGATGACCCTGGAAAAGCCTGTGGTTGCCTGGAATGTCAGCAGCATTCCCGAGGTTGCCAGTGATGGAGAAACGGGGTATTTATGCCCTTCCGAAAATGTCACATTCTTTGCTGATCGTTTGCTCGAACTGATGCGTGATGAGACGTTGCGCAAGCGACTGGGCGAAAACGGCCGCAAACGCGTTATCGACAATTTTGAAATCAAGAAGACCTTCACGGACTTCGAAACCTGCCTTAACGCTTAAGGGAGCTACACATGGCTAAAGTCTTCATCACCGGCGGAGCTGGATTTGTCGGCTCTCGTGTCGCTAAACTCTTTGTTGATCGTGGCGACCAAGTCTATATTTTTGATACCTTCAAGCAGTACCTTATCCCCGATGTGAATGCCACGCCGCCCAACTTGTTGCTGCGTTTGCGTAATTTCATCGATAAAATCGAGCTCGTGCAGGGCGATACGCTGAATAAGGATCACTTGCGCCGCGTGCTCAATCGCATCAAGCCGGATATCATCATCCATATGGCGGCCTTGCCACTGGCTTTCATGGCCATTGAGCATACGGAAGACGCCTTCCAGTCCATTCTGGGCAGCACCGTGAACTTTCTTGAAATCATTCGCGATTTCGATCACCCCTGCCGTTTCGTGTACACCTCTTCCAGCATGACCTATGGCGACTTTGTCACCGATCCCGTCACGGAAGCCTCCCCGCAGAGCCCCAAGGAGATCTACGGATCCTTTAAACTGGCTGGCGAGGTTGTGTGTCGCGGCTATATGCGCTGCTATGACCTGGATATCGCCATTGTGCGTCCCTCTGCCGTGTACGGCCCCTACGACGCCAACCAGCGCGTCATCCAAAAGTTCATCAGCCGCGCTTTGAAGGGCGATACCATTAAGGTGGATGGAGATGGCAGCATGCGTCTCGACTTCACCTATGTTGACGACTGCGCTCAGGCCATTTTCCTGGTTGGCTCACAGCCGGCAGCCAAGGGCGAAACCTTCAACGTCACCCGTGGCGAAGCCCGTTCCCTCAAGAATGTGCTGGATATCATCCAGCAGGAGATTCCCACCCTGGACGTGCAGTACGGGCCGATTCCCTCCTATATGCCCAAGCGCGGCACTTTGGATGTGACCAAGGCCAAAACTCTGCTGGGCTACTCTCCGCAGTACCCGCTGGAGCGTGGCGTGAAGCTCTACATCGAGCATTTGCGGAATAATCCGATTTAATGACAACTTTCTTTGGACTTTTGGTTGACAACCAAGGGTCCTAAAGGTAAACACCCACTTCGCAAGACGGGATGTAGCGCAGCCTGGTAGCGCACCTGAATGGGGTTCAGGGGGCCGGAGGTTCAACTCCTCTCATCCCGACCACTTTTCCCCAAAGAATGGGCCGGTTAACGTAACACGTTAGCTGGCCCTTCTTCTGTTTAGCTGACAGCTCAAAATTCTGGTGGGGGCATGGTCTATCAAAGGAGCTAATGGCGAGGATGCTGCCTAAATATTCCCCACCCAGCTCTGAATTGCCTGCTGCCGCATACTTTGACAGAGCATCACTCTTCACTATACCTTGCCTTACCTGAAAAGGGTTTCCTTCATTTTCCCTGTCACCAAGGAGCTGATTCGCTGTGAGCAAACAGGTTGACGTCATCATTAATGTTTGCGGAAAGGTCCACCAGACAGCTTTGGCCTTGCTGAGTCTGGATCAAGTGAGTGGACAGCACATCGATCGCATTTATTTTACAGAAGAAAATACAACCCAGCACAATGTCGAGATGCACGGTGGCCATCATGAGTTTGTTCGTGAACGGCTGAAGGAGAAGATCACGTACTTCATGCCGGAACAGTGGAACTATTGTTTTGGCATGGACGAGAACAAGCTTGGCAATGAAACCTACAGGCATTCCATTCGTTACCAGTATGGCTGGGAAAAGAGCAATAAGGACTATGTCCTGATCATTCATAACGATGCGACATTCCATTCTGATGTCGTCGGTGCCATGCTCGAAGCCATAGGCGACAATATCGCAATTGGGCATATTGGCCAGTGCTGGTATTGTCCTGCCGCATTTTTGGGGAAGTGCAGTCCTGATACCTATACGGACTACAAGCCGACGTTTGCGCAAATGCGCGACATGTACAGAACGACAGTCGCACCTGAGGGGTTCTACACGCGGGCGTATCACCTGCCCCAAATGCATCCGATGTTTCAAAAACAGCCGTGGCCCTTGCCGGAATGCAGGGTCAACGAATGGTGCGCACTCATCGACATGAAAAAGGCTCGGGGCATCACCTCACCCCAGGGCAGAGTCACACCTTTCGGGGCCATTCTGAGCGTTGGCAAACAGATTCTTGATGTCGGCTGTCAGTGGTTCCGCGATGTACACCTACGCGGCTACACATGCAAAAATTTTGATATCTATAAGTATATGTATCATGATGTGCCTCCCACCGGCCAACCAACGCTGATTGATAAGGATCGCTACCTAGTGAGTGAGCTGGCGGCGTTGAAGCGCTTACAGGCAGAGTTTGGGCATCCGTAAATGTCGGCTGGCACCCCTGCCATGCCTTCTGGCCTGTTGATCCCGACACGGTATAGGCACCCGTCACAGCGATACAGATGTACAGCTTCTGACACACGAAGGGCCCACGGAGTTGATCCGCGAGCCCCTTTGTTTTTTGTGCCCTACCCTTTAACTCTCCATCACAAAGCTTACGGCGTCTTCCTTCCGCGTCGGCAGCCTTCAGCGCCGCAAGCACCAGCGCCGGCGAAATTTCCACAGGTTCGTTGTGGATGCTCTCTTCTGGTGCGCAGCTCTTTTCCGCCACCAGCAGCAGCTCCGCATCCGTCGGCTCACCCAAGCCAAGATCGGCAAAGGTTGTGGGAAGGCCAATACGCGCACACAGTGCATAGACTTCATCAACGATGTTGAGTGGACGGTCCGTCAGCACCAATGAGGCCAGAACGCCAAAGGCGACCTTCTCGCCATGATAGTAGCTGTGTGAGCCCGCAAGAGCCGTCAACCCATTGTGGATGGAATGCGCTGCGCCGAGGCCACCGCTTTCAAAGCCAAGGCCGCTCAAAAGAGTATTCGCCTCCACCACGCGCTCCAAGGCGGGCGTAACAACGCCGGCAGAACATGCCGTCAGCGCTGCCTGGCCCCAGTCGCGCACGGTCTCGTAGCACAAGCGGGAAAGCGCATGGGCCGTCATAGAGCCAGACTCACCGGCAATGTTTCGACCACGGCTTATACGGCAAGAATCGGCCTCGAACCAAGTGGCCAAGGCATCGCCCATGCCGGAGGCCAGGAAACGAGGAGGAGCTTTGGCGATGACGGCTGTATCGACGAGTACCAGATCAGGGTTCTTGGGCAGAATGTCTACCCGCTCAAAAACGCCCTCCGCAGTGTAGATGATGCACACGGAGCTGCAAGGGGCGTCCGTGGAGGCGATGGTAGGAACCACAGCCACGGGCAACCCGGAGCGTGCGGCTACCGCCTTTGCCGCATCCAATGTTTTGCCGCCGCCTATTGCCGTAATGGTATCGGCGCCATAGTCCTTCGCCAAGACCAGCAACCGTTCAATCTCAACGTCTGTACACTCCCGACCGAAACGTTCCGCACGCACGGAGCCAGTGCTTTCAATCCCAGGCAGAAGCGGAGGCAGTACATGCTCCAGCGGGTGGGGTGAGCAAATGAAAAAGTGCTTTGTACCAAGGCGAGCGAGTTCGCCACCCAAGCGCGAAAGAGCACCGGCACCCTGAACATACCGGCCGGGGAACAACGTTGCTGTAAGCATTTTCTTTTCTTCTCCCTATATGGCGGTTGTGAACGTCTTTGGGGCCACACAAGTCAATGCGGTCAACAGGCTGCATTCTTGTGGTTTTATAGCCCAAGACGAGGCAATGTGCAAAGGATCCAGGTTGGTTCAGTGACTATAGGGCAGCAGTGAGCCCAGGGCAAATACATAACGAAGCGCGCTGCCTGGCATAAACCAAACAGCGCGCTGTGCTTGTTGTACTCTGCGGAGCTACTTATGCGCCGCAGGCTTCTTGGGGGCCTCGTGCTTCGTCTCCGCTGGCTTTTCAGAGCCTGTATCGACCATGGGCTTGTCCGTGTCCACCATGGGGGCCTCAGCAGTTGGCTCTGCTTCCTTTGGCTTGGGCTTCGGTGCTGGCTTCGGCTTCGGCTTTGGAGGCGGCAGGAGCAGCTTGCCCTGTTCCGGGTGTTGACCAAGCCATGTCACTGCGCCACTATTTATATCATAGATACCGCCAACGAGCAGCAACTGCCCTTTCTTGACCCGCTCACTTACCTCATGGCTCTTGCGAATCAAATTCTCCATGGTCAGCCATACGTTGGCCTTAATGGTCTTATTGAGAAGTTCATCGCCGCTTGAAGTTGGGTTCCAAGCCTTGGCCTTCGTAACGGCTGGCTTGATCTGATTCAGCAAAAAAGGGAGGTGACCATGTGCTTTTGCGTTTTGCACCACCGCCGTTACTGCACCACAAGAGGTGTGACCCAGAACGAGAACAATGGGAGTGCCCAGGTGCCCCACTCCATACTCGACCGTAGCAATTTCGTCAGGTCCGGCCACGTTGCCGGCAACGCGGATCACAAACAGGTCGCCCAGACCTTGGTCGAAAAGTATCTCCAGGGGTTCTCTGGAATCGGAGCAGCCTATTACTGTGGCAAAAGGATGTTGCCCTTTAGCTAATTCCGTTCGCCTATCCTGCGCTTGGCGCGGGTGTGTACTTTGCCCGGCAACATAACGAGCGTTGCCTTCTTTCAAAAGAATCATGGCGTCATCGGGTGCCATGGCCGGTTCAGATGAAGATGCCAGCGATACAACTGCTATGGTGAGAAAAAATAATAAAAATACCAATGTCGTTTTTTTCATACCCCTCCCATTGCTTGATAAATTCTAGCGAAAGAAGTTTACACTAAAGGATTTCTAGCAATAATTTACTGCGTAGACAAGTCTGATTCGAACATAGAGTGAATATATGGCTTGCCTTGTAGTCTTAGCACCTAAAGTTGGGGAAAGATCAGTCCGATAAGCTCTACGTAAGGTGAAAAGTTCGTACAAGGCACTATAACTGAAGAGGGACAAGCCATGAACGTTTACCCCGCAGACACGGAAGTCAGGCAGGGGTTGGAACCTGCCGGGAACACAGGCAAGATTGCAGCCGAAAACAGCGCAATAGCAGGCGCTAAGCAGCAAACAGTGTCCCAGCAAAACCAGTCAGCCGAAGAAGCGCAATCCGAAAAGGTCGCCGCCACAGCGGATAAGACTGAAGCACGGGCTGCTGCGCAAAAGATTAACGATCAGCTGCAAGCCAGCAACACGAAGCTCAAGATTCGCGTCTTGGACAATACCGACAACGGTGTTCAAGTTGAAATTGTGAATACACAGAGCAATAAGGTTGTACGCAAGATTCCGCAGGATGAATTACTGAAGCTTTCTGCTTCAATCAAGCAAATGACGGGTGTTGTGCTGAACCAACCCGCCTAGCTTCCCCGCTTCAACGATAAAACGGCAAGTGAATGCTCGGTTTGAGTACACTTGCCGTTTGTCATTGTGAAAATTTCAGGTTCCCTTCTCTCCAGCTTATCTTTCCTTCATCGACCCACTCATTGCGTCCACAAAGGGATCAAGGAAGTAGCCGAGGACAGAACGTGTGCCAATATGGATGCCGACGATAACGCGCATTCCTGGGAAAAGATTATAGCGGTTGGACTTGCGGGAAAAATGGTCCGCATCCGTTTCCACCAGTACTTTATAATAGGTGTTCGTTGCGCCGCCAGGGCCCAGTTGTGACACGGCATCCGGGCTGACATGAAGCACCTTGCCCTCGATGTTGCCAAAACGGCGGGCATCGCGTGAGGCGAGCTTGACCACCGCTGGCTGGCCAGGGTGAACATACCCGACATCCTGGATGGGCAGATGGGCTTCCACAACAAGCTTGTCCCCGACGGGAACGATTTCCACGACCGTCATACCCGCTTGAATGACCTCGCCTTCACTCACCACATTGATGCTTTTGACAATGCCTTCCTCTGGCGCGCGCAGAACCGTTCTGTCCTGGCTGTCATGGAACTTCCGGGTACGCTGGCTCAGCTCCATGTGCTCACGCTGGACCTTCTTCAGCTCCGTCTCCACGTCTTCGCGGTAGGCATCGGTCACGTGTGCAAGTTCTTCCTTGGCCGAGACCAACGCAGCGTTGGCCCGTTGCAAGGCCGCAGCACCTTCGCGTATGGCGCTTTCTGTATTGTTCTTTTCCTTACGGCGAGCCAGCAGTTCATCCTCTTTAATCAAACGCTCGCGAATCAATTCCTCGCTACGCTGTACTTGCCGCAGCACTAGGGGAAGATTGCGGCGCAGATTGTCCAGGCGGGCGGCAAGCTCCCGAATATCTTGTTCGCGCTGGTGGACCTTGCTTTCCAACGAAGCAATATCGCCTTGTAAACGCTTGCGCCGTGCCTGAAACAGATTGCGCGCCTGGTCCACAAGATCCTTTTGCTTTTCCACCAGCTCGGGCGGGAAATTGGGTTCTGCTAGACCTTGCGATTCCGCTTCCAGCCGCAGCATTTCAATCTGCAAAGCGACGATGCGGACATCAAGTTCTTCGGCATTGGCGTCGGCAGTGGAAGGGTCCAGGCTGATGAGCGGTTGGTCCGCTTTCACATGGTCACCCTCGTGCACGAGTATTTCGCGGACGATGCCGCCTTCCAGGTGCTGCACCTTTTTGACCTTGGTACGTGGAATCACCTCGCCAGCAGCTTCGCTGACGATATCAATGGTGCACAGTATCGACCAAGCCAGTGCCAGCACCAACAGGCTTGAAAAAAGATACAAGAAGCGGCGGTGCGCAGCCAGTTGGATGTCCATCTCACGCGCATGGACGCGTGGATCGAGGTTGGGGTCAACCGAGGGCGTCACGCTGTCTCCTCGCTTTTCGGTTGGCGCAGTACTCCAAACACAGGTGTCGGCTTGGAGTTCATATCGAGGATATACCCAGCGGCCTTCAAAATATTCGGGTCGCTGGTTGCGAGAAGGATCGTTGCATGTTGTTTAACCAAGGTGTTGAGCACGGCATACACTGCTTGGCAGCCTTCGGTATCTAAACCTTCGGTGGGCTCATCAAATATGACAAGCTTACCAGGATTCATAAGTGTTCTGGCGAGCGCCATACGCCTGCGAATGCCCACAGGGAGCGTGCGCCCCCCCTCGGTAATGGCCATATCCAGACCCGATCGGCTTACATCCAGAAAACGACGCAGCGCGGCAGAGCGCACAGCCGTGTTGAGACGTTCTTCAAGAGCTGGGTCGTCCGGGTCCAATGCAGAAAGAAGGAGATTCTCTCGCAAGGTTGCATTTAAGAAGGTCGGCTCCTGCGGCATGTATAAAACCTGGCGGCGCCACCACTCCGGTGCAAATTGGCGCACATCGACACCATCGGCCAAAAGTTGTCCACGCCCAGGTTCCATAATGCCTGAGGCAAGCTTGCACAGTGTTGTTTTGCCGGAGCCATTGAAACCCGTGACGGCAAGAATTTCGCCCGGTTGCAGCTTGAAACTGAGTGATTCAAAAAGAGGCGCAGGGGCTCCGGGGTAGGCAAAGCCTATGTCAACAAACTCCAGTCGACCGGAATATTCGCGTAAGGCCGTGCCGGAGACTGGGTCGAGCGGCAGGGAGTGGAATTCCTGAAGCAACCTGCCTGCATCATCAGCCTTACGCATGGCGAGGTAGGAGAGCAGAAAGCTGGAGCTGATTTGCATCGCCTTTGAAGAAAGAATGCTCACACCAATGAGGGAACCAACGCTGATTTCACCGGCAACGGCCTGCATGGCGCCAAAAGTATAGATGCCAACTCGCAAGAGCACCGCCACACTCTCGGAGCGAAGCCGACTACGAGAGCGAAGTGATTCCGCCACGGCCCGAAGCTCATTCAATGTGCCGGTTTGCTTCAGCCAAGCCTTGCGCAAAAACTCCGCACCTGAAAAGGCACGCACTGTATCCGCACTGGCAACGGCGCTCGTTACCAAGTTGCGATGCAGGATGCCTTCTTCGCGGATCTTGGCGTTTGTGGATTCCGTCAGCTTCAAGCCGGAAAGCGTGAAGGCGATGCTTACAGCAATGGCGACGATGGATAAGACGGCCAGCAGTGGACTCAGCAGGAAAATGGCAAGCAGGTACAGCACGAGGTACGGAGCATCCAGAACGTGTGCGATACTGGAGGATTCGTAGGCGGATTGCACGGTTTGCAGGCTCGTCAGCACTTCTTGGTGCCGCCCCTGCGGAATGCGTTGCAGTGCTGTGAGGCGTGCCCGTGACAACGAATTCAGAGTGCGTTCACCCAACTCGCGGTCTGGTTCAATACTCACCGTACCGGCAAGTTTGTCGCGTACCTCGCCAAAGCCAAAGCCAAGAAAGGAGGCGATAAGGACGCCGGAAGTCAGGGTGTACAGGGTGCCATCAAAACCATAACCGACATAGCGGTTGAGAACCAGGATGACATACACAGGCGATGCAAGGGACATGAGGTTCGTAAAAAACGAAGCCAGCATGATTTCCCAGGCAAGGCGTGGGCGGAGGGAAAGGCGGCGGTAAAATTCATTCATGGACAGGCACCAATAGACAAGAAGGCGTGCATGACGTTAGCAGTGCATTCCCTGCAACCCTGAGCCTATCCACCATCTGTCCCGCCATGGTCCACACAACGGGGGAACTAGTTCTCCACCACATCGGTAGAAATTTGTCCCATCTGATACAAAAGTTGATACGCAGCGGTAATGTTGTCGATTTCCGCTGTCACCTTTGAGCTTGTGGCAGAGATGTAGTCGCGCTCGCCCACAAGGATATCCAGCAAATTGACTTCGCCGCCGAGCGCCTTCTTCTTTTTAATGAGTTCCAGGAATGACCACGTAATGTTGGCCTGGTTGCCGTAGAGCTCGATGTTCTTGCGCAGGGTCATCAGGTCGTTCCAGGCATTACGGACCTTCTCCTCCACTGTGCGGCGGCGATCCAGAATGCTTTTGCGTACGGATGTGATTTCGCTGGTGGAAGCGCGCACGCTCTCCACATCGCGGAAGCCGGAGAAGAGGTTGTATGTAACCTGTAAACCTGCCCTACCCTCTGTGCGAATACCTATTTCGCCCTGGTCGTTTTCCTTGCGCTGCGCCTCAGCCACGGCTTCCAATTTCGGGTACATAGCTGATTCCCGCGAGGCCTGATCGCCGCGCCGTGATTCCAGGGTATACTGAAGTTCCACCAGAAACGGGTTGGTATCCAGGGCTTTCGTGATGGACGAATCCAAGTCTTGCGGCATGGTCTTTTGCGGTAAAGAAGGCAGAATGAGCGCGTCAATCTGGCCTTGGGTCAAGTCGATGCCGAACACGGAGCGATAGGCATTGCGGGAATTGGTGAGGGCGCGTTCGGAATTGACGCGGTGCGCCTGGGCACCGGCAAGCTGGGCCTTGATCTGCAATTCCTCGTAGGAAAGGCCGACTCCGCGTTCCACCAAGGCTTCCTGCATGCCGGAAAGCGTTTTGATGTTTTCCTCGGAGCGGATAGCGTAGCGCAGCATTTCGCGGGAACGGATGACGCCAAGATACGCGGTGATGCCCTGAATGGTAATTTCTTGGCGTACTTGCTCAAGCTTGGTCGAGGCTTCCTTCGAGGCACCCTCCGCCTGCGCGACACTCCCGCTTGCACCACCAAAGTCGTAAAGCAATTGACTGGCGCTCAGCGTTTGTACGTTACGGTATTTGCTTGTGCTGAGAGTGGCGTCTCGTTTGTTGATGTCTTCGTGGCCGGCATCGACTCTGGCGTCAACCCGAGGGTACCACAAACCATTGGCACGCTTAACCATATGCTGCGAAGAGGCAAAGGCTGCTTCCGCCGCCTTGATGCGATCGTGTGTTTCGGCAAGCAGGGAGATGGATTCGCGGAGGGTGACGGGGATTGGAGCGTTCTGCTTGGTCGTGGCCTCAATAGATGATTCCGCCTCTGCTGCGGTAATGGGTACAAGCAGAAGACAAAAAGCCCAGCATAGAATGGCTCGAAATTTTATATAAGAAATCATTTGGTTGCTATCCCCATGCGATTATATGTTCAGGCATAGAGAAAGATGCCATGAAACACGTAGAGATTTGTCTTGAAATTACGTACACAGTCTTGCAAGGTTAGGCAAGTGGGATTTTGCACAAGAACCTTATATTCTGAACCATATGACGATGTCATTATTCCTGGAGGCAGGCATGAACGGTATGCTAAAAAAAATTGTTAAAAGCGACAAGCTGCCGATCTTAGCCTTTGGTTTCTTAGCCTCACTGCTTGTCGCTGGTCTTTATGTTGTTCAGCCAAGAATTTTGCGCTTTCTCGACTATAAAATATATGACCAGTTGCTCGTTCGCCAGCAATCCGCCAAAACCTCCGGCATCCCTATTATCATCGACATAGACGAGAAGAGCCTTGCTGCCTTGGGGCAGTGGCCTTGGCCACGGTATCGTGTGGCATTGTTGCTCGAGAAGCTCCGTCAGTCGGGTGTTCTTGCCGTGGGCATGGACATTGTGCTGGCTGAACAGGATAGAACGTCTCCTATGCTTTTGCGGCAGCAAATGAAGAAGGAGCTGCAACTTGACGTGAACTTCCAGGGCCTGCCTGCTGCGCTGGAAGATAATGATGTGTTGCTGGCCAACGTGCTGCAAAACAAACCCTACGTGTTGGGCTTCTACTTCTCCTTCTCCAAGGCAGAGGCCGACCAGCAAGTCCAGATGGGCGAGTGCATGGTCAAGCCCGCCCAGGTTGCAGCGCTGGCAGCTCCGGGTGCCGTTACGTCGGATCAGGCGTTGCATTCCGCCTTTGGTGCTGTGTGCCCCCTGCCCGTTTTGGCCCAGGCAGCTACGTCGACAGGCTTTTTCAACGCCACCCCTGATCAGGATGGCATTCTGCGCCGCGTTGCCATGCTCATCAACTGGAAGGGGCAAATGTACCCCAACCTAGCCATGGCGACTCTTATGGAAGCCACGGGCGACAAAAATTTGCTGCTCAAGCTGGATACCCAGGGCACAGAGTCGTTGCGCTATGGCGGGACTGTTATTCCGTTGGACCGGGCCGGGCAAATGTTGGTGAATTTCCGTGGCGGCGGCGGCATGTTCCCATACATCAGCGCTGTGGATGTTTTGGAAGGGCGCATAGGGCCAGAGGCGTTGGGTGGAAAAATTGCCTTCATCGGCACCTCCGCAGCGGGGTTGAAGGACTTGCGCGCAACGCCCTTCTCCGCCGTTTACCCTGGTGTGGAAACCCATGCCACCATTGTGGACAACATCATCACCCAGGATTTCGTTTCCGTGCCGGACTACGCCCCGGCAGTGGAGTTGTTGCTGACGATTTTGGCTGGCGTCGTCATTACTTTACTGGTGGCCTGGGCGCGTGCCGTATGGGTTATGGTGCCTCTTTTCGCCATGGCATTTGGCCTCTGGGAGGCCTCAAGCCACCTTATGACCAACGCGCGCATCTTTATCTCTCCGCTGTATGCCTACATCATTTTGGGCACGAACTTTACTTTGCTGACGTTGCTCAAGTTCTGGCGCGAGGAAAAGCAGAAAAAGTTCATCCACGGCGCATTTTCACACTACCTTGCTCCAGCGGTCATTACACAAATCATGGATTCACCAGAATCCTTGAGCCTGCAAGGCCAGGAAAAAGAAGTCACGGTCATGTTTTCGGATGTTCGCGGATTTACCACTATGTCGGAAAAGTTGACCCCGACCCAGGTGACGGACCTGTTGCATGACTACCTGACTCCCATGACGCACATCATCACCAGCAACATGGGTACGTTGGACAAGTTTATCGGCGATGCCATCATGGCCTTTTGGAACGCGCCCATCGACGTGCCGGACCACCAGAAAAAGGCCATGTCCTCTGCCTTGCAGATGCTTGATCATATCCATGTGCTGAACGAGGCTTTTCAAACCAAGTTCGGCCTGTCGATCAAGATTGGCGTGGGCTTACACTGCGGGCGTGTGCGCGTGGGGAACATGGGCTCTGCGGATCTGTTTGACTACACACTGATTGGCGATAACGTGAACCTGACTTCCCGACTGGAGAGTCTGACGAAGTATTACGGCCAAGTGCTTCTTGTCAGCCAAGTGATGAAGGAAGTGTGCGGCGACGACTATGCCTACGTGGAAATGGACAGCGTGCGCGTTAAGGGTAAGCACGAGCCCATCACCATATATACAGCTATGACTCATGAGGCACGCGCAGCGCGAGACGACGGATTCTCTCGGTACGAGTCCGCGTTGGCTTTGTTTAAGCAGCAACGCTTTGCCGAGGCGGCTGTTCTCTTTGGCCAGCTCAAAGCGGAAGGTTTTGAGGAAATTCTGTGCACCATGTATGAGGAACGCAGCCATCATTTGGCTGAAGAGCCCCCCGGCGCGGACTGGGACGGCGTATACACGCACAAAACAAAGTAACACTGCACGGGTATGGCGCGAGACCACCGGCCTTGACTTCCGGGTCGCTATGTTTCAAGCTACCGCGTTTCACTATCACCGTCGACGCCTTGTCGCCGGAATCTATTCGTTTGACCGGAGGTCCTGAAGGACATGAGCGATTACAAGAGCACCCTCAAGCTGCCGCAGACCGGCTTTCCCATGAAGGCCAACCTAAAGCAGAAAGAACCCGAAACCCTCAAATTCTGGGCGCAGATCGACGCCTATTCACAGATGGTTTCGGCCAACGAGGGGCATCAGACATACGTTCTGCACGATGGCCCACCCTACGCCAACGGCCACATTCATATGGGCACGGCCATGAACAAGGTCCTGAAGGACATTGTGGTCAAGTCGCGCAACATGGCTGGCTTCAAGGCCGATTACGTGCCCGGCTGGGATTGCCACGGTCTGCCCATTGAGCACAAGGTTGAAACCGAGCTGAAGAAAAAGAAGAAAGAACTGCCTGCCGTTGTGGTGCGCAAGCTGTGCCGCGAATACGCTTTGAAGTTCTTGGACATCCAGCGCAACGAGTTTAAGCGCTTGGGCGTGCTGGCCACCTGGGACAAGCCGTACATGACACTGGACCCCAAATACGAGGCCGCCACGGCTCGTGAACTGGGCAATGTCATGGATAAGGGCTCGGTCATCCGCGGCAAAAAGCCCATCTACTGGTGCTGCTCCTGCCACACCGCCTTGGCTGAGGCCGAGGTGGAATACGCCGACCATTCCTCTCCTTCCGTGTACGTGCGCTTCCCGCTCACGGACAAGCGCGTGAAGGAACTGCTGCCTGTAAACGCCAAGTATGATCCGGCCAAAACATTTGTGGTTATTTGGACCACCACTCCCTGGACCCTGCCCGACAACATGGCGGTGTGCGTACACCCGGAGTTCGATTACGTTTTGGCCGAAGTTGCCGGAAATATTTACGTTATGGCAGCTCGTCTGCTGGCTCCTTGCGCCGAGATTTTCGGCTGGGACAAGCCCAAGGTGCTGGCCACGGTTCCCGGTACCAAGCTGGAAGGGCTGGAGGCGACTCACCCCTTCTATAAGCGCGTATCCCCCATCATTTTGGGCGACCACGTCACCCTGGATGCTGGTACGGGCTGCGTTCATACCGCGCCCCGGCCATGGCCGCGAGGACTATGAAGTCGGCATGAAGTACGGCCTGGAGGTCTATTCGCCCCTGGACGACGCTGGCCGTTTCTTGACCGACGTGGAATTCTTCGCCGGATTGAATGTCTTCGAGGCCAACCCCAAGGTCATTGAGAAGCTCAAGCAGGTGGGCAATTTGGTGGAGCAGGAGAAGATCACCCACTCCTATCCCCATTGCTGGCGTTGCAAAGAGCCGGTTATTTTCCGCGCCACCACGCAGTGGTTTGTCTCCATGGAGGCCAACGACCTGCGTAAGAACGCGCTTTCCGCTCTGCACAACGATGTGCGCTGGATTCCCACCTGGGGTGAGGAACGCATCGGCAACATGATTGAGAACCGCCCTGACTGGTGCATTTCGCGTCAGCGTACCTGGGGCGTGCCCATTGTGGCGCTTATTTGCGAGGACTGCGACGAGGCCTACTTCGAGACCTCGTGGGTCATGGGTGTGGTGGACAAGTTCGCCCAGCACCCCACTGGCTGTGACTACTGGTTCGAAACTCCGCTGGAGGAGATCGTTCCGGCTGGCCTCAAGTGCCCGAAATGTGGCCGCGAACACTGGCGTCGTGAAACCGACATCCTGGATGTTTGGTTCGACTCCGGCACCAGCTTTGCCGCTGTTTTGGAGCAGCGCCCGGAGCTCTCCTTCCCGGCGGACCTGTACCTGGAAGGCTCTGACCAGCATCGCGGCTGGTTCCACAGCTCGCTTTTGGCCAGCATGGGAACGCGCGGTGTGCCGCCTTACAAGGCTGTGCTCACCCACGGCTATGTGGTTGATGGCGATGGCCGCAAGATGTCCAAATCCATCGGCAACGTTATCGCTCCGCAGGAAATCATCGACAAACACGGCGCGGAAATTCTGCGCATGTGGGTTTCTGCCGTAAACTACCAGGAAGATGTCCGCATCTCCGACGAAATCCTGAACCGCTTGGTGGACGCGTACCGACGCATCCGCAACACGGTTCGTTTCCTGCTGGGCAACTTGGCCGACTTCAACCCGGCCACGGATAGCGTCGCCCCGGAGGCCATGCTGCCCCTGGACCGTTTTGCCCTGGATCTTGTCGAGCGCCGGCACAATACCATTGCCGAAGCCTATGAAGGTTTTGAGTTCCATAAGGTGTACCACACCTTGCACAACTTGTGCACCACGGACCTCTCGGCCTTCTACCTCGACATCATTAAGGACCGCTTGTACGTGTGCGCCGGGCTGGAGCGCCGCTCCGCCCAGACAGTGCTGTGGCGCGCCCTGCTGCTTATGCTGCATGATATGGCCCCGGTGCTCTCCTTTACGGCGGAGGAAGCCTACGGCTACTTGCCCGAGGCCACCCGCCCCGGCGGCCAGAGCGTCTTCTCCATGCGCTTGCCTGAAGCCTGTGCTCCCATGGCAGATGCCGACAGACAAGCCTGGGAATTGCTGTTGGCTGTGCGCGGCGAGGTGACGAAGACCATCGAGCCCATGCGTAAGGCTGCGAAGTCGGCCATTCGCTGGATACCCACGTGACCCTGTATGCCGCTGAGGATGTCGCAACTGCCCTGGCCACTCCGGGTCTGGACCTGTGCGAGTTCCTCATTGTATCCAAAGCTGATGTTGCGCCCTTGGATAAGGCCCCTGCTACGGCCACCGCACCTGATGAGATGACGAATCTCAAGGTGAGCGTGACCAAGGCGCCTGGGACCAAGTGCGAGCGCTGCTGGCGCTATGAAGAAAACTTGGGCACCAACGAGGCGCATCCGGGAATCTGCCCGCGCTGCACTGGCGTGGTGTTGGGGCTGTAAATGGACTCTCGGCTCAAAACAGCGGCGCTTATCGCCGCCGCGGTCATCGTTCCGGACCAGATCACCAAGGCGGTGATCCAGCAGAAGTACGCTCTCTGGGCATCGCAAACGGTGATTCCAGACTACTTCAACATTGTGCACGTGCTGAATAAGGGAGCCGCTTTCGGTTTTCTGAATCAGCCGGATACGAGTTGGCAGATTTGGTTCTTCGTGGCCGTTACCATCGCTGCAGTGGCGTTCATCTATTATCTGCTGTCATCAGCCGATAAGGGCGATCGCTTCTTCATCTGGGGGCTTGGCCTTGTTTTGGGCGGGGCTCTTGGTAACCTCACGGACAGGTTGCGCTTCGGCCATGTGGTGGACTTCCTCGACTTCTATGTAGGATCGTACCACTGGCCAGCTTTCAACGTTGCGGATATCGCCATCAGCTGCGGCGCTTTTGCCGTGCTGGTGTCCATGTACTCAAAGAATATTCACGAAAAGCACACCTCAAGCAAACATGCCGCCAACCGCGGCTGATGGAGTTTTGATGTTTTTCCAGCTTCCAGCCTTGTCCGCCGAGCAATGGCTCATTATTGGTGGTGGTGTCGGCCTATCGGTCGTCATCAGCTTTTATGCCATTTGGGACGCATTCCATCGTGATTTCGGTTCCAGCAACGCCAAGCTGGCCTGGGTTCAGCTCTCGGTGATGGTTCCTTTTTTCGGTGGGCTGGCGTATCTCTTGTTTGGTAAAAAGAGAGGGAGGAAAATCTGATGCATGTTCGTAAGACCACTAAGATGGTTCTTTGCGTGTTGAGCGCTCTTTTGATGTGCTCCTGCGCCACAAAAACCGACCTTGAAAACGTTCAGAACCAAGCCTATCGCGATCGGCAGGAAAGTCGCAAAACCGTGCAGCGCCTTGAGGAAGACCTAAGCAAGAGCCAGGAGGCGTTGCGCGACGAGATTCAGAAATCCACCTCGCCGGTTCAGGCCCGCCAGGCCAATACCTGGGCAGAATTGGAAGCTTTGCGCGTACAAGTGGCCAAGCAGCAGGAAAAACTCGATACCTTGGCCATGAAGTTCAATGCCATGACGACCTCCCAGGCGGGTGCCCCCACGCTGGCCGAAGTTACCCATGATGTGCAGAACATCAAGGTTGCCTTGGAAAGCCAACTGGGTATCAACTTGGGTTCCGGCGCCACTGCATCGGGCGCGGAAGCATCCACGCCCGCAGCGGAGAAAGGCAAAGCTGGTGGTAAAATAGAGGTTTCCAAGAATTCCCCCAAGGAGCACGAAACGGGCAAGGCAGATACGGCTGACGCGCTTTTCACGAAAGCCGATGCAGCCTTTAAGGCCAAAAAGTATGAGGATGCCCGTCTTTATTACTCAGAGTTCGCCACAACTTTCAAGAAGCATCCCAATGCCTCCAGCGCCATTTTTTGGGTGGGCGAGTGTGCCTATAATTTACAGGATTATGGCAAGGCCGTGCTGGCTTACCAGGAAGTCATAGAGAAGCATAAGAACAGCAACAAATACAAGTCTGCCATCCTCAAGCAGGGCATGGCATTCTATAAAATCGGTAAGGATAAGGCGGGCAAGGCGGTTCTGTTGGATCTTATCGAGCGATTCCCCAGTGCGCCGGAAAGCACCCGTGCAAAGCAGTTCATAAAGGAACACAAGTAGCCCCGGCTTACCGGGAGCCGCATTGAGGTTTGTCATGAAGGATGAAAACAGCACCTTCCGCAAAATCGTCTATTTGTCTTTTCCCCCGGAGGTCTCCGGCAGGCCGGTGGTGTGCAACTTGGCCTTGTTGCACAACTTGAGCTTCAATATCCTCAAGGCTGAGATCAATCCTCGGCACACGGGCACAATTACCCTGGAAATCGCCGGTAGTGAAGTCGATTTCCATAAGGGTATGAGCTATTTGAAAGAGAATGGCGTACGCATCACACCCGCTTCGCAAAAGATTTTCCGCGACGAGGATTTGTGCATGCATTGCGGCCTGTGCACCTCCCTTTGTCGCACCAAGGCTTTGAGCGTGGAACCGGAGTCGCGCCTTGTCGCCTTTGATGCGGACAAGTGCTCTGCCTGTGGAATGTGTACCCGTGTGTGCCCTGTGCGGGCCATGGTTCTTGATATGGACGAAGAGGAATTGAACTGATTCTTAACGCTGGGGCCTTCAGATGACACCGAATAATGAGCTGCTTCAAGAATTGATGCGTAAGGTTGCGGATAAGCTGGCTGCTGATCTGCACACCACCATCACCAGTGCCGTAGAACGGGAAATTTCCAAAAGCCTTTCCGGCGCGATGCTTGAAGGTGAATTCTATAAGCGCGTCAATGAAGACTTACAGCGTGGCTTTAAGGATATTTACGAAGAGATCAAAGTTGCGAAAGCTGGCTCTGGACCTGCCAATGTCATTGCCGAGGATCCAAATGAGCTGTTCAGCCGCGCATCCAATCAGTTGGACGCCATTCTGCAAACGACGGAATCGGCCACGGTGCGGATTATCGATACCATCGAGAACCTGCAGTCCCTTTCCGACACGCTTGCCGATATTGTTAAGTCCTTTGAGCGAGGTGGGGTTTCCAAAAGCGAGCGCGAAAAGCTGGCGGAAATCAACAGCACACTGAGCCAAGACCTTATGGCCATTATGACGACCCTGAGCTTCCAGGATCTAACGGGACAGCGCATCAAGATTATTATCGAAACGATCAAAAAAATTGAGAAAATTGTTCTTGATGTGTATATGACCACGGGCCTGATGATTAAGGCGAGGACCGAGGCACCTGAAGAAGAATCCGACTTCCAGCACTTGCAGGCCAAAGCGCGCGACAAGCTGACTGAGCTGAAAGGCCCGCAGTTGGACTCCACCCAGGGATCCGTTGACGATTTGCTTTCCAGCCTGGGGCTGTAAAATCCTGTAGCCCTTGACATTCAAGGGATTAAACGGTATTCGGTTCAACTTGAGGGCAATTAGCTCAGTTGGATAGAGCGTCTGCCTCCGGAGCCGAAGGTCGGGTGTTCGAATCACCCATTGCCCACCATTTTTTAGGGTCGCGAAAGCGACCCTTTTCTTTTGTCTACGCTTGACGATGACACCATGAGAGGGCAAAAGGAGAATTATTCCCCTCAACTCATGGAGGCCCTGATGCGCACACTTGTTGTCATACTCGCTGCTCTGGCATTATCTGCCTGCGCTGCTAAAGCCCCCACAGCCAAGGCCGTTATGGCCCCTACCCGCGGCAACACAACCACAGGGCTGGTCACCTTTGCCCAGCAGGGTGATTCCGTTCACATCACCGCGTTGATTTCTGGCCTGACACCAGGAGCGCATGGCTTTCACATCCACGAAAAAGGTGACTGTAGTGCTCATGATGGCACCAGTGCGGGCGGGCATTTCAATCCTTTTGGCAAACGCCATGGCGACCCGTCCAAGCCGGACCATCATGCCGGCGATTTGCCTATGATTGTCGCCGGTTCCAATGGTGTTGCAAAGTTTGACGCGGTTATGAGTGGCATAAGCTTAATGGAAGACGATAAGGCAGACATATTGAATCGCAGCGTTATCATTCACGCCATGCCAGATGACTATACTACACAACCAACGGGCAACTCTGGCGCTCGTGTGGCCTGCGGCATCATTACCCTGCAAAAGTAGCATCTTACGCTTTACCAATGCAAAAGGCCCCGGAAAACCGAGGCCTTTTTTTTGGGCACAACAATAGTTAGCAAATATGTGATTGTGTTGCTTTCCCCAGGTTAATATCTGTTGCAAGCACACCAATAACTTCATTCTTCTCGTTACGAATGGGAGTGGAAACAGTGATGCAGTTTTGCCCTGTTGCGCTGGAGACGTAGACCTCTGACACAACGGTTCCGCCAAGCTGTACAGGCTGGATAAACCAGGCGCGAGCTCCCCACTGTTTGCCATAAGAGCTTGAATCCGCAGTGATGCCGCCATCGCCACGTCCAACATTGCTGACACACTGCTTACCTGTATTGTCGGTGATGTAGATCAGCTCAAAAGAGTGGTTACCGCGGAGTGCCTCAAACATAGCCTGTTCCATGGCCTGACGCTGCATTGATCTGATGACGGGAGAGGCAGCGAGCTTTTCCACAGTGCTCTGCACGCCGCCATCGCCAATGAGCTGAAATACAGAGTTCATAGATTCAAGCTCAAGAACACGCCCAAGCAGGCCATCAACGGCTTGTGAAGAGTTCTGAGAACCCTCATAGCTCGTTTCGGAGATGGCACTCACCTTCTGAACAATGCCGTCAACCTGCGAACTGGTTTCGGCCTGTTGGCGGGCCGCATCGGAAAGCCTGTCCATCTGGCCCACCGTTTCTCCAACCAGGCTGACGATTTCCTTCAATGAGGAACCGGAGCTTTGCGCTAATTCAACGGCCTCATCAACGCGATTGCTCGTCTCCTGCATGTCGCGCTCAGTGTCATCAACACCCTTCTGGATGCCATCGATACGCTGAGCCACCTCACGGGTGGCATTCATAGTTTTTTCCGCCAACTTACGAACTTCATCGGCCACAACGGCAAACCCACGACCGGCATCGCCGGCTCGGGCAGCCTCAATAGCGGCGTTGAGGGCCAGCAAATTGGTCTGATCGGCAATGTCGGAAATGACTTCCATTATTTTTTCAACAGCCTTGGCTTGGTCACCCAACCCACGCACAACTGCGGCCAAATCTTCAGCCTTGCGTTCTACTTGGCGTATCGATTCCACCGTGTTTTCTACAATACGCGAACCATCCCGTGCTTTATCCTGGGCTTGCTGGGCTTGATTCACCGCCTCAACAGACCGCTCATGCATTTGTTCAATCGCGCTGTTGAGTTCAGACATGAATTGCGACACATCTTGAACGTATTGTTGTTGTTTTTGCGCGCCATCACCAGCGGAGCGTGACAAGGAAAGCAAATTATCGCTCGCACCATGAATGCCGGTAATTGCTGTCCCAAGGGTTTTGGAGGCGGAAAGCAAACTGTCGCGACGCGACATTTCCGCTCGTTCTCGTACCGTTTCCGTCTCTGCATGCGCCTGTGTCAGTTGAATGCGTAAGGAATCGAGTTCAGAACGCAATTCCTGTTGTTCCTTGTGCAAAGATGACAGCTGGTTCGCGCCGGTGTTTAACGCATTGTTAATGCAAACAATAATGTCATTCCCATTCTCCGTTTTTGTCATACGGATATTGGGGACATTGTTCACCAGAGTCGCGCAGGCTGTGTTTAGTTTTTTGACTATATTACGGTATGTTATAGAGCAAAAGACAAGACAAGACAGAAACATCAACCCGAGAAAACCTGCGTAATACGCAGCGGCAGCAGTATTCCAAAATTGTGAATCACCATTCACGATTGTGGGCAGCGCTGACTGGAACGACAAAACCGCCGATAGCAGACTAGCGCCTAGAATACAGCCTAATAGGCTGACAATGATGGATAAACTTTTGAATTTGCGCAAGTCCGTCATGACATAAGCTCCTTATGAATGATACGGTGAGCTTTTCTATAGCAAGTGTTACGCCAAGAGACTGGACGAACCAGTATCTACAAGGATATTCTGCACAGGGAAGGCAGGATGAGAATCTCCTTCCCCTCATGTGAAAAACAGTCGATTCTTGTAACAGGAGTTCCAATGACCAGCGAGCCAGATACTGCACCGGCTGCAACGAAGCGCCTGGGGTGGCTCGGCAAAACCTTGATCGCGGCTTTGTGCCTGGCAGTCCTCGTTGCCGTACTTGTCCTCTCGATCCCTTCACTCCTTTCCACAGATTCGTCGCGGCAAGCCCTCGCCGGTCTTATAGAAAAGCAAACCGGCCTGCCTACGCAAATCAAAAGCCTGCACTACGGCTGGAGTGACGGGCTGCGTCTTGAAGGGGTAAGCATTGGCGTTGGTGGCCCAAAAGACGAACGTTTCCTGTGCTCTGTTGATAAGGCCCATGTAGGCATCAACATTCCCGCCCTTTTTTCCCGGCGTGCGGAAGTGTTTTGCTCTCTCCAAGGGCTTACGCTCAGACACGTTCTCTTACCTAAAGAGGACACACCAACCAAGCCTCTGCCGGAACTACTCCAGCAACTCTTTCACGATATGCACGATATTTTACGTTCTCGCTCTATTCCTTTTGAATTTTCGCTACATATCGACATTAAGGACACGAATCTTTACCTGCCTATTCCTGCTTCAAATGCAACACTTGAAATTTTACATGGCTCGTTCAACGCCACATTGCCATCTTTAAAGAATGGCACTTTTGGAATGCATTCCTCGTTCACTCCTGTCGTCAATGACAATACGTTAGACGCTGTGAATATGAGTGCAGATATAACGAACTTCACTTCAGCCTCTGGTATTTTGCAACCGCTTTTGGCCAATGTGTCTGTGAACGCAACGGCTACAGGCATTCATGCAAACATAGCAGGCAGCGTCCAGGCTGGTCTTTCCGCGCAGCTTTCCATGCAGTTGTCGACACTTACCCGCCCACTCGCTCCTCTTTTAGCCGGAAAAGTTCCAGAGCTGTCTGGTGAGGTCACTGTTCATTGTGCCGCCACTGCTCAAGACGAAAAGGCCTTAAATGTTGTTCTGGGGCTGACGACAGAGAATCTTACGGCGGCTGGCTCTCTGCTGGGCCGTAAATCTCTTGGCCCCATTACGCTCCAGTTGAATCAGAAGGCGAACCTCGTCTTTGCCGCGGGCAACGCCTCCATTCCCGGCGATTTCTCTATTAATGGTTCCGGGCCGTTCGTATGGACTGGCGAAGTGAGTGGCTTGGAAAATAAAGCACCAGTCCTGCGCTTGGTATTGCAACAAGCCAGCATCAACCTTGGACCTATACTTTCGTCGGTGCACGACTTTTTGCCTCCTGGCTTGCGCCTGGGCGCTGCAAGGCTTCGTTTTGATCAGCTGAGCCTCCTTGCAGCGTTTACCGGTAAAACAGACGCCCCGCCCTCGGTGGAAGCTTCAGCGCATGGCTTGGCTCTCGATGTCAGTCGTCTCGCGTTGCCGCAAGCAGACAAAACAATCACTGTTGCCGCTGCAAATCTGAACTTGGACGCTCTCAACGTCGTTATTCCCAGTCTTGCGCTCGGCGGTGGGGCAGGCACAGACCCAAAGCCTGCTTTGGGGCATCTGGAGGTCTTGGCAACAGCGCATGTCACAGGTGTTGCCATGACTGGCGCGTCCCCGCTTTCGTTGCAATCGGCACAAGTCTCGCGCCTGAATCTTGCCCTGGCGTCCCTCAGCGTTGATCCTTCCGCTCTTTTTGGAGTCACGGGTACGTTGACTGTTCACAAAGAGGCGGAGCTGACAGGTCTTCTCTTTGGCGGCAACGTATCGATTCCGAAGATACACCAAAACATTACGGCCAGCGCCACACTGCCCGCTTCCAAGCAGCTCACCGCCAGCATTGGCGATTTGACCGTGAATATGCCGGTTGTTCGCGCCAAGCCGAAGGGCAAGCCCGCTATCGAAACGCCGCTGAACCTGCGCGTTGCTGTGCCGGAAATTCGCCTACTGGGCCCTGCTCCGCTGACCAAAACCATACGTGACGCTTCCGTGAAGGTGGATGTGGGCGATGTGCTCCAAGCGGATGTCGTAGCCAGCCTCACAGGCCAAACGGGGCAAGATGTTGCAACAAAGGGCATGCTCAAGGCGAATATGGGCAAGCTGGGGATTCTGGCGCGGCCCTTTTTGCCCAAGTCCGCACAGCTCTCTGGCAGTGCCCAGGCCAATTGGACCTGCACGGCCACCCTGCCGAAGCAGTCCCCCTCGACAGCGACCGCCCTCACCTTGCGGCAAAAGCTCGATTCCCTGCGCATGCTCCACGAGCTGAACGCCGTTGTTGATGTGCATGACATTGCCGTAGTGTGGCCGCAAAAAGACGGCACGGCGGACCCCCTGCGTCTCCGTGGCATTTCAACACCGCGCCCTCTGCATATTACCACGCGCAACGGCATGGCAGATGCGACCCTGAATGGCAGCCTGTCGTTTGGTCCGCTTGCCGCTTTGCCGGGCGTTGGGGCTTTAGGTAAACCTGTTTCCGGGTTGCTCACCATCAACGCGGCACAGCAAAACGCCCGCTCCTTGCAGCTTACGGAGATGCTCAAAGTTGATGGTTTTGGCCTGGAGCAGAACTTGAATCTGACTCTGGATAAAATGGATGCCTTGCTGGAGGGCAAAACGGATATTGTCTCCGCCCTGCTTGATAGCACGGATGGCACTGCGGACTTCAGCCTCCGCACGGGGTTGGACGGCCTGCCAGCAAAGTCAACGCGTGGAATGCACGGCAAGGGCAAGCTGACCATGAATGCCCAGGCTCGGCTTTCCGGTGGGCGCAGCCTGTTTGTTACCGGCAGGTTGGCAAGCCCGGGGCTTGATTTGGCCCTTGGACCAGATACCGCCATTGCTGGCCTGCATAGCGATTTGACGCTGACCAAGCGGTATACACTAGGCTTTGGCCCGGGGTGTGGTTCAACGGTCGATACCGCCACCAAACCTCTTTCGGAATATGTGTTTGACCAACTGCCCGCGGCGCGGAGCATTTTGCCCAGCCCAGACAGCTTTGCCCTGCGTTCTCTGTATGGTCAGCAGGATACACGCGGCCCCGGCAGCTTTGGCTTCCGCTCGCTCACTTTACGTTCCGGCCCGCTGCCGCTGAGTCTTTCGGATGTGAACATGAACGTGGACACCAGCGGACCGCTGCCCATTGTGCGTTCCTTCCGCCTGGGGGTATTTGGAGGCGGAGTATTGGGGAGTGCTAAGCTGCGCGGTGGAACAGGCCATTACACCCTGGAGGCGGACTGCGCCTTCACTGGCATTGATGCCGCCCGTATGCTCCCAGGCAAGGGCAAGGCAGATTTTGGCGACCAAGCCGAGATTTCAGGGCGCGTCAATATGGCCCTGCCGCTGACAGCGAATGCTGAAACCTTTTTGCGGCAAATGCGCCTGCGTGCGGACATCACCAAAATTGGGCCGCACACACTGGAACGTATGCTGTACGCCTTGGACCCCAATGAACAGAACGAAACCATAGTACAGCAACGCCGCATGATGGACATAGGCTACCCGCGCAACCTGCGCCTGGGTATTGATTACGGCAGCTTGAGTCTTTCCGGCCAGGTTGTGGTCAAGGGCTTCCAGCTCGACCTGCCGCAAATCGACCGCTTGGCCGTGGGCAATCTTGCCCTGGGCAAAGATTTAAACAAGACCCTTGCACCTGTGCCTGCTCTTGTTAAAATGCTCGATACAATCAGCACCTCGCGCCTGTGTCGCGGCACGCCCCAAGGCTCAAAATCGCCGCATGCGCGGACCAACACCGTCCAATAAGGAGCAACGCCATGAAACGCCTTGCCATCGCCTTTCTTGCTCTGACCGTTAGCGGTTGCACCCTGGCCGAGGTCAAGGTGAACGTTGCCAGCGAACGCACCTCTCTGGAAAATCAGATTCTGGGCTCCTATAATTCCCTGTCTGAGGAGACGCTTCTCGTCGCCTCCGTGCGTGGTGTGGATCCCCTTGGGCACATCCAGCCGCCCCCCAAGAAAAGCGGCGAGCAGCAGGATGCCATTACCGCCATGCAGGTTTTGGCTTTCCACGCGGATGACATCGACGCCTTCAAACGCTTGGGCTGGGTGGGGGAGGACAACCAAGGCCTACTGCGCGGTTTCGAGATGACTCGCGACAAGGCCCCGGACGACTTGAAGGACTTTGCCAGCCGCTATGGGCAGAAGGAATTCAACGCCGTGGTTGCCGAGGTCAACAAGGCGAGGGAAACCGTGATGCGTCGGGCCATTGAGCTGAATGCGAACCTGACCCCGGCTGATGCGCCAAAGGTGCGCGGGGTTTTTGCCAAGCTGGCAGAGGATACGGCCAAGCCGGGCGATAAAATCCAACTGGCAGACGGCAACTGGACGGTGAAGCGATGAACACAAACCGCCTCACCCGTGCCTTTTTCGCCGCAGCCTTGTGCCTTGGGCTGCCTCTTGGCGCACAGGTGGCCCATGCGGAGCAGACAGCAACCCCGGCCCAATTGGTGGCGGAGAGCCTGCGACCGGAAATAAAACGTGTTGCGCCACGCAAGTTGGATGTCAATATTCCCCTCCAGGTGAGCTACGAAACCGGAGCTGTGCAGCATCTGGACATTACACCAGACGGCAAGTGGCTGGCCTACACGCGCATTGCCGGCGGCTACAGCGAGCTCTGGCTGCGCAGCTTGGACGGCACACTTTCTGTTTTGCCCCGGCGCATAGCCCCTGCCCTGGCGGATAGACTTTCCCCAGCCCTTTCCCCGGACGGCAAAAGCCTGGCCTTTGTGGGTGCAGAGGACGACGTTAAGGGAGACATCTACATCCAGGACCTGACGCGTCCTGATGCCACACCACAACGGCTCACCGGTCGCGACACGGAAGACGGCGCCCCTTGCTTCTCGCCCGATGGCGGCACACTTTATTTCCAACAACGTCGGCAGGGGGAAGGCGCCCGGCATATAGTCGCCCTCTCTTTGTCCACCCTCAAGGCCACACCCCGCGTCATCGAAACCGGTGGAGATGCTTCCGCTCCGGCTATTTCACCGGATGGCAAAACCCTGGCGTTTGTCTCGGCTCGTTCGGGCATTTCTGCCGTGTATCTTGTGCCGACCTCTGGTGGTGCCGTGCGTAAGCTGACCACAAGCCAAGCGCAGGAAGCCACGCCAAGGTTTACCCCAGACGGGCGCGGCGTGTATTTCGCTACCGTGCCATACGCCGCACAGGGTGCCACAGCGGAAAGTCTGCTGGCGTTTTCTGTTCTGGCCGTGGCGGATGTAGGCGGCACGCAGGCCCCACGCATCCTGAACACGGCAAAGGGCGCAAGCTTGGAGCCGATGCAGTCCGGCTCCACTCTCTATTTTTTGGCTTCGCGTTCCGGCCAGTCCAATGTTTGGTCCTTGCCGCCTGCTGGCGAAATAGCCTCGCGCCCGGCAGCGGAACAACTTGCCTTAGCCGATGCCGTGGCAGCGCAGCTCCCTGTGGATCGTGCCCTGGCCGTGCTGGCCTATGGCAAAGCGGCAGAGGCCGCCGGCAACACGGGGCCGCTCGCCGCCAAGGCTCTATTGGCACAAGGGCGACAGTTTGAGCTGATGGACTTGCCGGAGGCCGCTGCCCAGGCATTCACAAGTGCAGGCGCTCTCAATGTGCAGCCGGAATCCGGCTTTGCCCATATTCGCGCCGCGCTCCTGGGCATCAACAAAAAGTATGCGCTGGCATTAAACGATGCTGGCCGCCGCGCCGCCTTGAATGGGGGCAGAGCCCAACTCGAGTTGATTGCCAAGCAGAACGCGGATTCTCCTGTTGCTGTGCAGGCACGGTTGGAAGAGGCCCGCTTGCTCCTCAATTCCGGCCTTGGCTCATCGTCCCTGCTGGAGGGAATCCACATTCTTGATTCCCTGTCCAAGGCAGGGGGTGAGCAGGCGGCCGAGGCGCTGTACCTTAAGGCCGAGATTTATGGACGCATCGGCCAAGGCCAGGCTGTGCTGCCGCTGTACGCCCGCGTCATCCGTAATTATCCTGAGCAAAGTCAATGGGCGGACCTTGCTGTGCAGCGCGTGCTGGACCAAAGCATCGCGGCCCTGGGAACGGGGGCGAAGTTCGAAGACCAAGCTCAGGCGCTTTCAACCATTTCAGAACAATACCGCAACGACCTTCCTAAGCTTTCCCTCGGCGCGCTGAACCGCATGGGTGATGTTTATTACGCTGCCGACGAATGGGCCAAGGCCAAGGATGCCTACAGGCAAGCCCTGGCCCAGCGGTCCAATGATCCCAACATCTCCACCCAGCTTGCTGCGGCTCGGCTTTCCCTGGCGGAAATTCTGTACCGTGAGGAACGCTTCCACCAGGCTCTGGACCTGTACGAAACCGAGATGGCCTCCCGCCCATACGAGGACAGACTGTACCGCTTGGCCAAGGCCGCGCACCTGCGCAAATCCACCGCAGCGGGCGACTACCTGCTCCGCATTGGCGAGGTGCCCTCGGCCCGGTCCATCTTTGCCGGACTCCTGCGCGAGGACACGAACTATGTGCCCGCCCATCGTGGTCTGATTCGCGCCAGTGCCGCCTTGCACACCATTCCGGCCACGCTTGCGGACTACCGCCATCAACTGACGGCAAAACCCGGCGATGCCACCCTACTCTACGCCACAGGTTTGTGTCTGACGTACCTTGATGGCAAAGCGCCACTTTTGGAAGCGCATGAGCTCATCAGCCGCGCTATTATGAAAAACGGACAGGTGGAGTACTTCCACCAAACACTGGGATACATCGACGAAGTTTTGGAAACAGTACACGGCGAACGCGGAAAGCTGGAAGCGGCGTTGGAGTCATACCAGCGGGCCCGGTTCCTGAACAGCCGCGAACAGAACCCGGAGAATGCCGCCAACCTGGACCTGAACATCGGCAACATTCACTTTCTGCTGGGGCAATACTCCAATGCCTTTGAGGAATACCTCGCCCGGCAGGCTTCCAAGGTTCCCTTTGACAACGAGGAAACGGAGATTCTGTTCTACCAGCGTTTGGGAACCAGCGCCTTCCAAGCCCGTGAACGCGATAAGCCCATTGAGGCATTCAGCAAATCCTTGGAGCTTGTGGAAAAACGTATCCAGCCCAAGTATGCTTCAGAGGTGTTCGGACGCATCAACAAGTATGTGTTCGACAGGATCATCACTCCCGCCTTGGGCCGTGCGGATGTGGCGCAAAAGGCCAAGGATCTGGCCACACGCCAGTCGGAGCTGAATAACCAACTTTTCGAGATCAGCATTAAGCCCGCCGGACCGCCGCCGGACAAGGCCTGGGATGCCTATGCTGCCGGCGTGCGCACACTGTTGGCGAGTCAGGAACGTATTATTGTCGACCTGCCGCCGCTTTTGAAGGATGACCAGGAAACCACCATGCAGACCCTCGGCGTCATGGCTGGCAAAGTGCGGGAGGCCTTGGGCTTTCCACCACGTTTTGTGCAGTTGCGGGCGGAATTGTACGACCGCTTGGGCCTGGCTTACCAGGAGGCTGGTCGTTGGCACGAGGCTCGCGAGGCCTTTGAAAAGGCGCTGGAAATCAACACCGCGCTCGGACTCAATGCAAACCTGGCTGCGAACCAGCGTTCCGTTTCCTATAATGCCTTTATGGAGGCAGGGCTGACCACCGGAACGGACCGTGACCGTTTACTGGCGCTTTCTGAGGCGGGCTTTACTCGGGTGCCGGAGCTGGTGAAGAAATACGGCGTTGCGGACAAGCAAGGCGGTGGGCGCAAAAAAGGTCTCATCAACATCGACTTGAACGTAAGTCTCGACAAGGCGACGTCCTCGCAGGCGGCCTATGGCTTTTCAGCGGAACAGGAAACGCGCCTTGCTAACACCTTTCTCTCTCGCATAGCCACGGAGCGCGGCAAGCCCGCGCAGGCGCTGGGGTTGGTGGATAAGCAGCTTGCTCCCTTTGGAAAAGGCGCTGTCGAGCCTCAGGATGCCTTTTGGCGCGGGTCTGCTTCTGCACCGGGCCGGATTGCTGGAGAACGCGTTGGGGCGTGAGGACACGGCACTCAGCCGCTTCAGCCGCTCGGCTACTCTTGCCCTCTCTCGCTTCAGCCGCTCGGCTACTCTTGCCCTCTCTC
>Ga0183099_1000217_pt1 | contig 50497 bp, 48 predicted proteins | sample Biomet1_FD_127788 | JGI IMG/M metagenome (GOLD analysis project Ga0183099, IMG submission 127788) | Microbial communities from bioreactor (seeded with anoxic lake sediment) at LBNL, California, USA - Biofuel metagenome 1 | ecosystem: Engineered > Bioreactor > Anaerobic > Unclassified ... | reverse complement strand
TTAGTTACTGTTGTTGATGACAGGCCGATGTTCGCCAATAAGGACAGATTCCCGGATGCTGAAAAGGTAATTTGTGAGAGCTTCAATCATTGCTTCACTCAATTTCATCTGAATGAATATTCTTTTGTAGTGATTGTGACCAGGGAACATCGGCATGATTTGGATTGTCTGAAACAGGTGTTGAACTTTAAAACAGCGTATACAGGAATGATTGGCTCAAAACGCAGCGTAAATAGCGTTAAAGAACAGCTCTTGAATGAAGGCTACCCAGATGAACTGATCAATAAGGTTAATGCTCCCATCGGCCTTGAAATAGGAGCAATTACGCCTGAAGAAATTGCCATATCCATAATAGCGCAGGCCATTCGCTATAGAAGGCTTGTAAGCGCATCAACAGATGATACGGCCTCTATTAAGGTAAATTGCTCTGAACTTGACAGGTCTGTACTGGAAGAACTGTGTAAAGATACGGAGGACTCAAAGGCACTTATTACAATAATTGCGACAGAAGGTTCGGTGCCGAGAAAAGCAGGAACTAAAATGCTTGTATGGTCATATGGAATGACGATGGGAAGTATCGGCGGCGGATATGCTGAAGGAGAAGTTATTAATGCTGCTTGGAAGACTATGGAAAGTGGCGGATCGAAGATCTATGATATCAATATGGCAGGCCAAATCGCTGAAGAGGAAGGCATGGTTTGCGGTGGCGTTATGAGAGTGTTGATAGAGGACTATAACGGATGAGTAGAGAATTCTAAGAGATAAATTCGGTTCTTTAGCAATCACTTCAGCATATGGGAAAAATACGCTATTTAGCGATATAAGTAAAGCCGTATTTCTCAAATATCTGCTTCGGTTTACCACTGTAAAGATAATTTATGAAATCCTTTGCTGCATTCAAATTTTTACTGGTCTTCAAAACAGCAGACGGATAAATGATAGGCGAGTGGGAGTCTTCTGAGGCAATTGCAGCCGTTTTTACCTTTTCCGATGCTTTTGCATCAGTTCCGTAAACAACACCTGCATCGGCATTCCCTGATTCAACCCATGTTAAAACCTCTTCGACATCTTTTCCATATACGATTTTTGGTTTTAATGCATTTAACATGTTAAGCTTTGTAAATACTTCTTCAGCATACTGTCCTGCAGGTACGGTCCCGGGTTCTCCGATCGCTATTTTTTTAATTTTGTCGCTAGTTAAATCATTAAAACCGGAAACAGCTGAAGAATCCCTGGTTATTACCAGTACCAGAGTATTCCCAAGCAAATTTTTCCTGGTATCTTCAAGGATAAGATCTTTATCTTTTAATGCATCCATTTGATTTTTAGCTGCCGAAATAAACAGATCAACTTCTGCGCCCTGCTCAATTTGCTTTTGCAGCAAACCAGAGGACCCAAAATTATATGTTATAGTCACATTTGGATTTTCTTTCGCATAAGCAGTTTTTATCTCTTCCATAGCATTTTGCAAACTTGCAGCTGCTGATATTGTTAATGTTGCCGGTGCTGGACCTGTTTTCGCGCATGCAGCTGAAAATGCTGTTAAAGTAATTACCGAAATTAATATTATCGTTCTTTTTAAGTTTTTCATCTCAATTCCCCTTCAATATTTAATCCTGTTAGTATTAATATTATATCAAATAATATTAACACTTTTCGTGAACTAAGAAAAATATAAATTGAACTGGAACACTATGATTTTTGGTGAAGGTGTCCGGAGTCATGGAATTAAATGTTCCAAAATAGAGCAGCGTTCCAATTTGTAACACAGGATGCTGACAATTTCTGTTCCATAACAGAACAGCCCTTAAAAAGTATTAACTTTGACGGGGTTTTTTTGTTAGCATGAGTTTTGCTGATTATTCTTACTGGATATAGCCGAGCGTAATGGTTTTGTTATTCCGCATTTATGCCACCATGAATCACTCAGAGGTCAGGCCACCTGTAGGATCTGCATTGTAGAAGTTGTTGAAAACGGAAAAAAGAAGATCGTTACATCCTGTATTTTCCCTGTCATGAGGGATATCGTCGTAGAAACCAATACGGAGGATATCAGAGATATGAGGAAAACCTTATTAAGCCTCCTTATGGCAGAAGTACCTGATAATGAGAAAATCTCTCTGATGGCGAAAGAATATGGCGTAGGTGATTATTCCCGCTTTCATATGGATAAAGGAAATGAGTGTATCATGTGCGGGTCATGCACTTCTGTATGTCCGACAGGATGCATTAAAATAGAAGTAGGATACGGCACCCGCAAAATTTGGAACAGAGAATTTGAACTGCTCAAGTGCAGCGTTTGCGGCAAGCATTTTATAACAAAAGAACAATATGATTATATCAATGAAAAATGCGAGATGCCGGAAGAACCTGTTTGTAAAAGCTGCAAACAGATTGAAATTGCAAGAAAAATGATGGAAATATGCGAACTATAAAGTATGAAAAGTGTTAATAAAAAGTAACCGAACATAATTTAACCACAAAGACGAAAACACCTCAAATAGAGGTGTTTTTGTCATTTATAGCAGTTATAAAATTTTTAATAAGAATAATGATTATTATTTACAACCCGATATATTCTGCATAGATTGATTTGGCCTGATTTGCGTCTTTTGCATTTTCGATGATCGCCCGCCCGTCTTTAAAAAGCTTAATTCCGATGTTATCATTACTGAACTTAAGCATAAAACCGTTATACTTTACATCTCCCAGCTTCTCCAAGGATGCCGCCAGTCTTTCAAAGCTTATTTCAGAAGGATTCATAGGAACTACCTGGATTTCATTTCTTCCGCACATGCTGGTAGCATACGAGCCGACCGCATTCCCGAGATAAGAATAGTGATGTTTGCCGCAGACGGGACATTGCGGATCCTTCTGGATATCGATGTACTCCGCTGAATCATTCCAGACATCCATATAGAAAACTGATTTTCGGATCTTTTCCGAGCCGAGCAGAATTTTTAACGCTTCTGCTGATTGGACGGATGCAGCAATATTTGTAACCATATTTAAAACCCCTACGGTGCTGCAGGTTTGGTTGCTTCCTGCAGGATCGGCATTGCCCGTCAGGCATTGAAAACAAGGAGTGATACCGGGCAGAATATTCATCGACATGCATAGGCTTCCAACAGCTCCGCAGTAGATCCAAGGGGTTTGATAATGATCGCATGCCTCGTTCAGCAGATAGCGGACCTCCAGATTGTCGGTACAATCCAGTACCAGATCACAGCCGTGAATGGTATGTTCAACGTTGGATGAATTGATATCTGAAATGATTGGCTCCAAGATGATGGATGAATTTATTTTCATTAAATGATCATACGCTGCAACGGCCTTTGGCTTCTCATTTTTTACATCTTCCTCATCGTAGAGAGCCTGTCTCTGAAGATTGCTTAACTCCACATAGTCCCGATCAATCAATTTGATCGTTCCAATACCTGCACGCGACAAATTATTTGCACTTACGGTACCTAATGCTCCGAGCCCAATAATTGCAACAGTTGAATCAAGAAGCTTTTTCTGACCCTTCTCACCGATATTTTCATAAATAATTTGTCTTGAATATCTTGAACCATTCATGATATCACCTCCCCCTGCGTTATGCTTTCAATGGCCTTAATAAACGCTTCTGCATCCTGTTCTGTATTAAAATAACCGGGGCTTACTCTAACAAGCCCGCCTTGATTCATCGTTCCGAGTGTATCGTGGGCATCTCTTGCACAGTGAAGGCCGGATCTGACTGCGATATGGAAAACCTGATCGAGTATCATTGACACCTCACTTGGCTGCATGGATTCCAGTGATATTGAAACAACATTCCCTCTGGGAATTCCTACTTTTGGACCGTAGATTTTCACTCCGCCTATTTTTTCCAGACCATTGATCAAGTGATTGGTTAACTCCAATTCCCTCTTTTCTATATTGTCCAGACCTTCGGATAAGATATGCTTCAGCCCTGCGGCCAAACCGGCCAAGCCCGGGAGGTTCATTGTTCCGCTCTCATATCGCTCCGGTTTCGTTTCCGGCTGATCATACCGCTCTGATTGTGTTCCTGTCCCGCCTTCCTTTAAAGTATCCAATATAAGTCCTTCTCTGATATATAAACCGCCGGTGCCCTGTGGACCCAAAAGGCCTTTATGACCCGGAAAAGCAAGCAAATCAATATTGTTTTCGATAACATCTATCTTCATCATTCCCGCTGATTGAGCAGCATCAAGCAGGAAAAGAATTCCTTTTTCCCTGCACAAACCACCGATTTCTTTGATTGGGTTAATTGTTCCTGCAACATTCGAGATATGATTGCACACCACCAATTTTGTGTTTTTTTGAATCGCTTTTTCAAGTGCGTCCAGATCAATTCCCGATTCGGGAGAGGTTACAACTTTCGTTGTCTGCATCCCAACCTTTTCAAGCTTCTTCAATGGCCTGGAAACAGAATTGTGCTCCATGCAGCCGGTGATCACATGATCGCCGGGATGTAAAACGCCTTTGATAGCAAGATTCAGGGCTTCCGTCGTATTCGATGCAAAGCATATATTTTCAGGTGATGGTGCATGGAAAAGCTTTGCACATAACATTCGTGCTTCAAAGATCGATTCCCCCGCAGCAAGCGCCATACTATGGCTTCCTCTTCCGTAGCTGCCTCCAAATTCTCGTAACGCTTTATCGACCGCCTGATATACTGATTCAGGTTTCGGCCATGATGTGGCTGCATTATCTAAATAGATCATTCGGATCACCCCTCACTAATAATAAGAAAAAAATCATATTAATCATATAGTAATTGTGTGATATAATAATACGATTCAATAATGAGTTTGTCAATAGAATCATAATGATGTAATATAGAAATGATAGGTGGTAATTTATCCTAATAAAAGATATAATAGTAGATAACGTAACCATAAATAATTACTTGGGGTGAAGATATGTTAAAGACTGGAAAGCTCGACAGCAAGCTATTGGAAGATATCGTTTTTAATAATATAAAATATAAAAGGCCGGAGGTCATTACCAGGCCGGGGATTGGTGAAGACTGTGCCGTTGTGGATTTTGGAGCATATGAATGCGTCCTGTCTACCGACCCCATTACCGGGGCTGTAGGGGAAATCGGGAAATTAGCCGTCCATATCTCCTGCAACGACATTGCTTCAAACGGGATCGAACCTCTGGGGATCATGCTCGCAGTTATGCTGCCGGAAGGAACGACCGAGGAACAGATCGAAGAAATGATGAAACAGGCGGGACAGGCGTCGGAAGAGCTGGGAGTGGAGATTATCGGCGGACATACAGAAATCACACCTGCGGTCAACAAGCCGATCATCGTTTCCACTGCGATCGGAAGAGCTGCAAAATGGTCATCACAGCAAGCGGAAAATATGAAGCCCGGAGATTATATCCTGATGACGAAACAGGCCGGATTGGAAGGGACAGGGATCATTGCAGGAGATTATAGGGAGATAATTTCTGAATTCCTGACTCCGGAGGAAATCGAAGACGCAATAAAGATGCTGGAGCAGGTCAGCGTAGTGAAAGAAGGAGTCATCGCAGGGAAAATCGGTACTGCGGGAATGCATGATATCACGGAAGGCGGTGTCCTTGGAGCAGTCTGGGAAATGTGCGAAATCGCCAAGACAGGAGCAGAGATATGGATCGACAAGGTTCCGGTCGCTGAAATCACCAGAAAAATCTGCGACCGGTTTGATATCGATTATCTCAGGCTGATATCCAGCGGAAGTATGATTATCATGGTACATCCTGAAAAAAAGAACTGCTGGAAAAGGAATTGACGGATGGGGGGTGCCGGTGTCCTGTATCGGAAAAATCACAGACAGGAAAGACGGTGTTTGCATGATGGTAGGAAATGAGAAAATCGTGATTGCCCCGCCTGCAAGCGACGAATTGTACAAGGTCGTTTCCTGATCCTGATACTCCATGATTTCATATTTGAGTTAAAATCGGGAATAACCAAATTTATTCCATTGACTTTATAATCTAAAATAAATATAATAATAGGGTGCCTTTTAGTAGCTTCGCCTGGCATGGTTTGGGTCCTGCGCAATAAGAATCTATGAACCTCGTCAGGTCCGGAAGGAAGCAGCGATAAGTGGAATCTCTTATGTGCCGCAGACAAGCCTTCTCCAATGTCCTGCGAAGCTACTAAAGGGCACTTTTTATTTAAATATACGGATATTATTTCTCAGCAGTTTCTTCATTCGTCGGTGGCGGAGCACATCATTTAACTGCGCCTTACGGTGCAGAATTCTGCCAAAGCTTATTCCAAGACAGCCATGAAATGATATCGCGAAAATAGGAGATAAAAAATGTACACTGCTTTATATCGCTCCTTCCGTCCTGAGACATTTCAAAGTGTTCTGGGTCAGGAGCATATTGTCAGGATTTTAAAAAATCAGATCAATACCGGCACGACCAGCCATGCGTATCTGTTTTGCGGAACGAGAGGCACAGGGAAGACCACTACGGCTAGGCTTCTTGCCAAGGGAATGAACTGCCTTGCTGAAGAAGGGAATCGGCCATGCGGTTCCTGCGCCAATTGTGTCAGCATCAAGGACGGCACATTCATGGATGTTATTGAAATCGATGCCGCCTCAAATAACGGAGTAGACAATATCAGAGAGCTGCGGGAAAGTGTGAAATACCCGCCGGTGACAGGACGCTGCAAGGTTTATATCATAGATGAAGTGCATATGCTTTCAACCGGAGCTTTCAATGCTTTACTGAAAACTCTGGAGGAGCCGCCTGAAAATGTGATGTTCATCCTGGCGACGACCGAAGTGCAAAAACTTCCGGCAACGATACTTTCAAGATGTCTGCGTCTCGATTTCAAAAGAGTACCGGAAAAAATACTGAAACAAGGCATGCGAGACATCTGCGGCCAGATCGGTGTAAAAATATCAGATGCAGCACTGGGTCTGATCGCATCCAATGCCGATGGATCCGTGCGTGATGCTTTGAGCCTTCTTGACCAGTGCATTTCCTCCGGAGACAGAACGGTAACAAGGGATAATATTTTGGAAATATTGGGGACATCAGGTGAGGAAGTCTTTATCGAGATGACCGACTTTATCATGAACCATAAGATAGCGGAAGCCTTGATCCTTTTGGACCGGATCATGTCCGACGGCAAAGATGTAAGACAGTTTATGAAGGACTGGGTTGCTCATTTTAGAAATCTTCTTATGACAAAGTATATTCGGAATCCGGAAGAGATACTGAATATGTCACTGGAAAACATTGAACGCATCAGAGAGCAAAGCCAACATGCAGACCTTTCCTTTATCAATGACAGCATCATAAAGGTTTCCCAAACCCTGTCCGAAGCCAGATGGTCGACGCAGCCGAGAATTCTTCTGGAGCTGTGCATCGTGAAACTGGCTATGGCTCAGACGGGGAGCGGAACCGTACCATATATACAGTATGCATCCGCAACGGAAGCGTCGTTAAAACAAAAGACAAAGACAGAAGCGCCTGTTTCGAAAGAAGTTTCAGAGATTGAAGCTTCAATACCAAATCATGAGAGCGGAATTGACTGCGATAAGCTTTGGCATGCGATCTTTGAGGATGGGGAATCGATCCGAGGAAGCTTCAATCTTCTAAGAACCGGAACTACTTTAAAGGAGATAGGGGAGAATTCTTTTGTTGTGGAAGGCACCAGTGAGATGATCGCCGCCTTTGCAAAAGAGAGCGCATCGGATATTGAAATGTTGATGGAAAAGCATATCGGCAGGAAGCTTCGGATGGAATGTATCGTATCCTCCGGGAAGGAGCAGAACGAACAGGAAAAAACAGCAGAGGACATTGCAAATGAAATCGGAGATAAATTTGGAATTCAAATCGATATACAATAGTACGACGAAAATCTACAAATCGCAGATTTGTGATTTTCCAGCATAAAATCTGCCGACGGCGCTAAAGAGCCGGGCAGAATGTTAGGAGGATAATAAAATGGGAAAAGGAATGAGAGCCGGAAAAAAGCCTAGTGTTGGCGGCGGTGCAGGAAATATGCAGAAACAAATGCAGCAGATGCAGCAAATGCAAAGAAAAATGGAAGAAATGCAGGCTGAGCTGGAGACAAAGGAAGTGGAAGCGACAGCCGGCGGTGGTGCGGTGAGCATTACAGTAAACGGGAAAAAGGAAATTACCAAGGTTGCGATTAAACCTGAAGTAGTTGATCCGGACGATGTCGAAATGCTGCAGGATCTGATCATGGTTGCAGCCAATGAAGCATTGAGACAAATCGAAGAGATGTCCCAGAATGAAATGGGCAAATTAACGGGGGGAATCTCCATCCCGGGTATCATGTAAGGCTTTTTTATGAAGTATTATGCAAAACCCTTAAGCAATTTAATCAGTGAGTTGTCAAAATTGCCCGGAATAGGTGGCAAAACCGCACAGAGGCTTGCTTTTCACATCCTGTCGATGGATGATAAGGATGCATTTGCAATCGCATCCTCTATCGTCGAGGCTAAAAAAAGCATGAAATACTGTTCTGTCTGCGGCAATCTGACCGATGTCGACCCTTGCAGCATCTGCACGGATCAGACAAGAAATCAGAGTGTGATCTGTGTTGTAGAAAGTCCGAGAGATGTGAGTGCAATCGAGAGAATGAGAGATTTTCAAGGTCTTTATCATGTTCTTCATGGTGCGATTTCACCGATGGACGGAATCGGGCCGGAAGATATCAATCTGAAGCAGCTGATCGTCAGACTGCAGCAGAATGATGTACAGGAAGTAATATTGGCTACCAATCCGAATATCGAAGGTGAAGCAACTGCTATGTATGCCGCTAGATTGATCAAGCCTTCCGGTATCAAAGTCACTAGGATCGCACATGGTGTACCGGTAGGTGGCGACCTTGAATATGCGGATGAAATCACACTCTCCAAGGCAATGGAAGGACGAAGAGAATTGTAATAAGAAAATTGTCTGTTTCCCGATTCTATGAACAGAACAAAAGCCCCCTAACAACGGTTAGAGGACTTTTCTTTTTTTGTTCACCAATGCAAATCTTTTTTCTTCGCGGTCTTCATTAAGTAAGTATATTTTGTTCTTGCAGCCAACATATCATAAATGGCATGATCAATCAAATCCGGATCTGTTACCTCGTGAAACATGATTTCCGCTCGCTGCCAATCTGACAATGCATAGTGGATGGAATCCATTAGCTTTTCTTCGTCAGTTTGAGGATAGGGAACATTCAGCACCTGATGATAAACCTTGTTAGCAGTATTCGCAATATTGTTTAATGGTGAAATCATCCGCGTTCACATCCTTTCACCAAGTTCTCTATTCTATTCTATTCAATAATTTCATAAATTATACAATGGAGGTGCAAATAATATGGAAATGAGTACTGAAATTGGAATTCTGTTAGCCTATGCCATCGGTATTTTTGCTCTTTACGTGATAGGTTATATGTTTCTTGTTCCAATAAAGATTATCCTGAAACTTCTGCTGAACAGCGCTCTGGGGGGGATCTTTATTCTCCTGTTCAATTGGATCGGTGCCTATTGGGACCTTCATATTGCATTGAATATTTTTTCTGCAGTTATTGTTGGGCTGCTCGGACTGCCCGGAGCCATTCTGCTCTTAGTGGTATGATATGCATAATCAATGATTTATCAAATATGCAAAAAAATAAACGCTGATATCAAATTTGAGAAAAGACATTGCGAATTTTACCAAATATAAGACAAGCAGAAGGAATTCTTTCTGTTGTTTTGTTTTTTGACAAAAAATTTTAGGATGGTGCCATTGATATTGCTTACAATTCTGAAAATTTAAAAATTATCAAAGCCTTCTCTTTTTATTTGGCATAAAACTTGAAAGATTAGAATGTAGTTGCTGCATTATAGTATCTGAAATTTTTATGAGCAATTAACGATGCAATTATTATGAATTATTTATTCAGATGCTATAAGGCAGAAAATCTAATCATAGTTATATGTGAGAAAAAAAGGAGGCAAATACAATGACACAACACAATGAAGTGGAAGAAGAACGTACCCTGAGTCGTGGTATAAAAGCATGGCACGTGTCCTTGATCGCTTTGGGAGGAATCATCGGTTCCTGCTACTTCCTGGGACTGGGTTTAACGTTCTCAGAAATGGGACCTGGAGCTGTTTTAATTGCTTACATCATTGGAGGTCTGACAATTTACGGCGTTATGCAGTCATTCGGTGAACTTTTGGTAAACATTCCTCGAAGAGGCTCTTTTGTATCTTATGCGAGCGAATTCATGGGTGATACCGCTGCGACTGGTATTGCATGGTCTTATTGGTTCAACTGGGTTGCCTATGTACCATCAGAAGCTTTGGCAGCCGGCGTATTTATGAATTACTTTGTTACACTTCCTTTTGGAAATGAAGCATGGAGCACTTTCGTATGGGGCGTCGTCGTTCTGGCACTGTTAACACTCGTTAATGTTTACCAGGTAACATGGTTCGGCCATATTGAATCTATTCTTGCAATTATCAAAATATTAGCAATTATCGTATTTGTAATTTGCGGTGCCGGAATCTGGTTCGGCGTCATCGGAGGAAACATTCATCCGTTTACAGAAGCAGGCGGATTCCTCGGCGGCCAGGTTATTCTGGGCGGCGATGGTTCCACAATGGAAAAACTGTTCCCTGCCGGCGGTCTTGTCATTATTACATATATGATCTGGACACTGGTAAACTTCCAGGGCTCCGAAATCGTAGGATTGTCTGCTGCTGAAACAGAAAACCCTGAAAAGAATGTACCTGCTGCATGCAAAAAGGTAGCTTTCCGTATTATCATGATTTATGTAATCCCTGTATTTACTTTGACTATGATCGTGCCTTATGCAAAGGCGGGATTAGATGAATCCATCTTCTCATATACATTGGGAGCATACGGATTGAATTGGGCTGCAGGATTATTTACTCTTGTAACTCTGGTTGCTGCATTCAGTTGTGCAAATTCCGGACTTTATGGAACAGTTCGTGCATTATATGGTTTATCAGTAGAAGGCATGGCTCCTAAATTCCTGTCAAATTTAAACAAGTTTAACACTCCGCAAAATGCAACCATATTTACGATCATTCCTATCTGGGTGGTCTTCCTGCTTGGATTTGCCTCCGATACACTTGGATTATGGGGAGATGGTGGACTTCCACTTTATGCGAACCTTCTCGGTATTTCCGGATTCTGCGGTACCCTTTGCTGGGTCTCCATCTGCTGGTCGCAGTTCGTATTCCGTAAGAGACTGAAGGAAAGAGGTTATAATCCAAATGAAATTTTACAGGCCAAAGCAAGATGGTACCCTGGACTTGCATTATTCTCAATCGTGATTCAGATCGGCGGCATGATCATGCTTCTGTTTGAAGACGGCGGAATTCCAGTATTTATTATTTCCCTGATTGCGATCTTCTTACCTATCATTATCTTTGTGATCCAGAAGAAGAGAGGCAAGATCAGAACTGAAGTCAAGCTTGGTGCTGACGAAGTCAGATTCGACGAAAAATATCCTGCCTTGAATAAATAAGAAATCTATTTGCATCTCAGACATACATCGGTTTTAACCGATGTATGTCTTTTTTTGTTACATTTTAAACTAACAGCAAGAATGTTATTTTCCGAATACCATTCAGCAACAATGTAATTAATAATAAGCAACTTTATCATTGCGTATTTTCTGAAAATTACATAAAATCAATATAGGCAATCATTTAATTTTTTTACAAAAATACCTATATTTCTAGAAGGAGGGAATTGTTAATGAGTGATGTTGAAAAACGATCCTCGGCGGTAGATGTTGATGAACATGGCTTAAAGAAACACGAAATGAAGACATCGACAGTGGTATTCATGATCTTCTGTCTATGCGCTGCGGGGGCTTATGGTATCGAGGAAATGATACCGGAATCAGGCGCGGGGCTAACACTGATCATGCTGATCGTTCTTCCGTTTGTCTGGAGTACGCCATTGGGCTTGGTTGCATCGGAACTGGGATCTGCCAGGCCGCAGGAAGGCGGATATTATAAATGGGTGCAGGAAGCATGCGGGGAGTTCTGGGGTTTCCAGGCAGGTTGGTGGAGAACCATCTCGATTTATATCGACAATACTCTTTATGTCATACTTGCAGGGGGATATATTGCAAATACGTGGGATCTGTCGCCTACTGCTGAAATGGCATTTAAAATCTGTATGATCTTAATATTTACCTATATCAATATCCGAGGTGTAAAAGATGTCGGTATCGTAAGTACGATTCTATCTGTTTTAGTCATTGTGGCATTCGGTTTGGTTGCACTGTGTGGTTTTCTGAACTGGTCACAGAATCCGTTTATCCCGTTTACTGCTGATGGCGAGATCATGGGAGTATCCGGTATCGGATTTGCGGACTGGGTATATTACATAGGAATGGGTATTGCTCTTGGCATGTGGATGTATTCAGGATATGAATCCATGTCCACGATCGCAGGAGAGGTTTCCAATCCTCAGGTTATTCCGAAGGCAACACTCATTACCGTTCCGTTGATCATGTGTGTCTATATTTTCCCAACTATGGGCGGGCTTGCTTCAATGGGAAACTGGGGAAATTGGGGAACAGACGCCGGATCTGTGGGATATGCAGACGTTGTAACCACATTCTGGGGACCTGCTTTCGGCTTGTTCTTTGTTATCGTTGCCGTATTAGCCCAGTGCTCCATCTATAATACCTATATCGCATCTGGATCCAGAGGATTCTTTGCCTTGGCGGATGACCATCTGGCGCCGCCTATCCTGGTAAAATGTGATAAGAAGCACGGGGTTCCTTATGTGGCTGTTCTATCGGTCGCGATCGTCAATATGATCCTCTGCCAATTTGCATTTACAACGGTTGTTGTTGTTGATGTATTCCTGCTGGTATCCTCTTATGTCATGATATTTATTTCTGCTATGATATTAAGAAAGAAAATTCCGGACGAAGAAATCAAATTTAAGATCCCCGGCGGATATGGGTTCCTTTGCGTACTTTGCATTGTCCCTTGTATCATCGCATTCTGCGCATACTTTATCAACGGTACGGATTTCTTTATCGGCGGTATGATGGGTATTGTATCAGGACCTATCCTGTATGTTATTTGGAAGAAAATGTATGGCGGACTGGCAAAGAAGGATGCTGTTAAGTATCCGATCAACTCTAAAACCGGTCTTGCCATCGGAGATTTAAAGAAGATCTCCGCGATCTTCTTCTGCCTTGCAGCAATGGGCGGAATTGCACTTGTTTGGCTGCCATGGTTTGAAGGTGACTGGGGCCCTGATTATTATCTCGAAGAGTATGGCTCTGGATTTTTCAGCAGCTTTGAGGGAATGCTGGGTGCGATAAAAACAGCAGCAATTATCTTTGTAGTTGTTGGTATTATCTGTGCATTGATTGCGGTAAAAGTTGAACCTTCTAAAAAGGAATCTACCATATAAAAACCGACAAAAAATGGCATAAATTGTATAGAAATTCAAACATTAAAAAACCAACGGAAACCGTTGGTTTTTTAATGTTTGAATAGACTTAATTTTTTGATAATTTACCAAAATTTATTTACTGATTTTACAACAAAAAGCTTGTTATTTAGACACTTTGAAAGTATAATGTATACGTATGATTTTGCGTTCTAGAATAGAAAAATTAACAAATTTTATTATGTTTTTTTCTGTACAGAAACTAGAAGAGGAGGATTAAATTGAGCACTATTTTTTTTCTGATTTTATTCCCGTTCATTATCGCTCTGGCTCTTTTGGTTCTCAAGACTGATGCACTGAGAGATATTATAGTGAAAGTCTCTGCAATTGTTATTGCAGTCGGATCTATTTATCTCGCATACCAGTACTTCGGTACAGGAAGTGAATATTTTGATTATGAAAACGAAAACATCAATTACCTGATGATGGGGATTGAAATTTGTTTGGCAGTCATGATATTCATTCTTGGTATCAAATACAAGAAGTATCTGGCTTCAGTTCTTGCGGCGATCCAAACACCAATCATGGTGTGGTTTGAGCTCAGCGTCGGGCACAGCATAAAGGTTGCAAACTACCTTTATATTGACAGACTTTCCGTAATCATGGTATTAATCATTGGTATTATCGGAACGTTAATTACCGTATATTCCATCGGATATATGAAAGATTTCCAGCACCACCACCAAGAACAACCTGACAGGAGACCATTGTTCTTCTTCCTGATGTTCTTATTCCTTTCAGCAATGTTTGGAATCGTTGTTTCCAATAATCTGGTTTGGCTGTATTTCTTCTGGGAGATTACAACACTTTGTTCTTTCTTCCTGATCGGATATACAAAGACACAAGAAGCAATCAACAATTCCTTCAGAGCTCTGATCATGAACTTGCTCGGCGGACTTGGATTTGTATTAGCTATCGTTATTTTGGGCAAATTCTACGGAACGCTTGAATTAAATCAACTACTGGCTATGGGTACCATGGGTGTCAGTGTTGTTCTGCCTGTTGCACTGCTTTCATTCGCAGGTATCACAAAGGCAGCTCAGATGCCGTTCTCAAGCTGGCTGTTAGGCGCTATGGTAGCCCCTACACCAACTTCCGCATTACTTCACTCATCCACAATGGTTAAAGCCGGAGTATTCCTGATTGTTAAGCTGGCTCCGGTATTAGGTTGGAATATTGCAGGTATCATGACGATGCTGGTTGGAGGTATCACTTTCCTCATGGCATCCTTTGCTGCAATTTCACAGACCAATGCAAAGAGAGTTCTCGCTTATTCAACAGTAGCAAACCTTGGCCTGATCGTTGCCTGCGGCGGTATCGGTACTTCTGCGGCGGTTTGGGCTGCAATCATGCTGATTATATTCCATGCAGTAACCAAGTCATTGTTATTCCTTTGTGTTGGTACTGCAGAACACAATATCGGAAGCAGAGATATCGAAGATATGGACGGCCTGTTTGGCAGATTGCCTAAAATCGCAGCCTTCATGATCGTTGGTATTTCAGGAATGTTCCTTGCTCCATTCGGAATGCTGATTTCAAAATGGGCAACAATGAAAGCATTCATTGATTCCGGAAATCTGCTTCTGGTTGCGATGATCGTATTCGGAAGTGCAGCAACTTTGTTCTACTGGACAAAATGGCTTGGAAAAATGGTAGCAATCATGGCCAAGAGAGAAAACATCCAGAGTGCGGTACATAAGGAAGAATGGCTTGTACTGACTACTTTAACAGTATTGACTGTTGCAATTTGTCTGCTGTTCCCTGTAATGTCTTCCTTCATGATCGTTCCTTATCTGAAGACCGCATTCTCGACAGTAACTGCCCTTGCACTTTCTTCCGGAAACATGTACATCATGTCCGCAATGCTTGCATTGGTTGTTCTGCTGCCTCTTCTTTTCTATGGAAGGACAAGCAAGAGGATCGTTCCTATTTATATGGGCGGTGCCAATATGGGAGATGATCTGACATTCAAGGGTGCCATGGACAAGGACGTATCTGTTTCTTTAAAGAACTGGTATATGGAAGGCTACTTCGGAGAAAAGAAAATGAATGTAATTGGTGTTATTTCTACTGTAATAGTATTAATAATCACATTTGCAATATTATTAGGGGGGGTGCTGTAAATGAATATCACAACTAGCATTATCGGCATCGTGGCATATCTGATCCTTGCACCTCTTGTTGGTGGACTCTTAGCCGGTATCGACAGAAAGATTTCCGCCAGAATGCAGGGAAGATTTGGCCCTCCAATCGTTCAGCCTTTTTATGATTTCTTCAAGCTCTTGGAAAAAGAGCCGATCACGGTTAACAAGGTTCAGGATTTCTATGTTATGTGCTTCCTGATCTTCATGATCATTACCGGCTGCTTCTTCTTCGCAGGAGGAGATCTGCTGCTGATCATCTTTACCTTGACTTTGGCCAGCATCTTTCTGGTTGTTGCAGCGTTTTCTTCAAACTCACCTTACGCTCAGATCGGTGCGGAAAGAGAATTGCTTCAGATGATGGCATATGAACCTATGGTTTTACTCACTGCAGTTGGTTTCTATGTTGTTACAGGCAGCTTCAATATTTATGATATCGTTACTTCAGATATCATGGCAATTAAGCTTCTGCCAGGTATATTTATCGGATTTGTGTTTATTCTAACTATTAAGTTGAGAAAATCACCATTTGACTTAAGCATGTCCCACCATGCTCATCAAGAGCTGGTAAAAGGCTTGACTACTGAGTTTTCCGGTAAAACAATGGCAATGATTGAAATTGCCCACTGGTACGAAAATATATTCCTGATTGGCTTTGTGTATCTGTTTATTGCACATTCTGCAGCATGGAGCCCAATCGTAGCGGTTATTGTTTGTCTTGCTGTTTATTTCCTGGAAATCCTGATCGACAATAACTATGCAAGAATGAAGTGGCAGATTGCGATCAATTCATCATGGATCGTTGCAATCACATTAGGATTTGTCAATCTGCTGGTTCTGTATTTTATGAGTTTTTAAGGAGGTGTAATTGATGTCATATGTAACAAAATCGCCTTGGATCATCCATTACGATGGTTCAAGCTGTAATGGATGCGACATAGAAGTATTGGCATGCCTTACACCTATGTATGATGTAGAGAGATTTGGAATTATCAATACCGGTAATCCAAAGCATGCGGATATTTTCCTGGTGACAGGTTCCGTAAATGAACAGAATAAAAATGTTGTAAAGCAAATCTACGAGCAGATGCCTGAACCAAAGGTTGTTGTAGCAATCGGTATCTGTGCAAATTCAGGCGGTATCTTCAAAGAATGCTATAACATTATGGGCGGCATTGATACCGTGATTCCGGTTGACGTTTATGTTCCAGGCTGTGCTGCAAGACCGGAAGCGATTATTGACGGCGTAGTAAAAGGACTTGGCGTTCTGGCTGAAAAAAGAGCTGCTATGGACAAGAAGCCTGCGATCGCAGCAGAAACAAAAGTAAAGGAGGAGGCATAAAATGAGTGAATTATGGAGAATACAAAATTTCATTAACATTGAGCCTGCTCAATTAATAGAAAAAGTTCAGGATTTAAAAGCAGAAGGCTTCAGACTTGGTCAAGCCTGCTGCACAAAGGTATCCGAGGGTTTTGAAATCCTTTACTCCTTTGATAAGGATCATGTGTTGACAAACCTGAAGCTCGTTATTCCGGAAGAAGAAGAAATTATGAGTATTTCAGGCATCTACTGGCTTGCTTTTATTTACGAAAATGAAATGCAGGATCTGTTTGGTGTCAAATTCAAACATATAGCTCTTAATTACGGGGGCAATTTCTTCAAGGTTACACAGCCTACGCCGTGGAACCCAAAAGACTGAGAAAGGAAGGTAGATTATTATGGGTAAAAGAACTATTATTCCTTTCGGACCGCAGCACCCTGTTCTCCCAGAGCCGGTTCATCTAGATTTGGTAATTGAAGATGAAACTGTTATAGAAGCGATTCCTTCTATCGGTTTTATTCACAGAGGACTTGAAAAGCTGGTCGAAAAAAAGGAATATACTGAAATGGTATATGTTATCGAAAGAATATGCGGTATCTGCAGCTTTGGACATGGATGGGGATACTGTCATGTAATAGAAGGTCTCATGGGAGTTGAAGTTCCTGAAAGAGCGGAATTCCTGAGAACGATCTGGCATGAACTTTCCAGAATACACAGTCATATCTTATGGCTTGGCCTTGCGGCTGACGGCTTTGGATTTGAAAGCCTGTTCATGCATTGCTGGAGAGTCCGTGAGCACGTTCTTGACTTGTTCGAAAAGACAACAGGCGGAAGAGTTATCTTTTCCGTTTGTAAAGTCGGCGGAGTAAGAAAAGACATCGATGCGGAAACTCTGAAAGAGATTGTTACGGTTCTGGATGGAATCAAGAAAGAACTGAATGAGCTTAGTGACACCTTTATCAATGACTATTCCGTAAAGAACAGACTGGTTGGAATCGGAGTCTTAACCAAGGAAGAAGCTACTGATCTTTGCGCAGTAGGACCTGTGGCAAGAGCATCCGGACTCGCTCAGGACATCAGACTGACTGGAAACGGCGTTTACGAAAAGCTTGGATTCGAACCTTGCATTGAAACAGCAGGAGATTGCTACGCAAGAGCCGTGGTCAGAGTCCGTGAAATATTCCAGTCCATCGACTTGATCAAAAAAGCAGTTGAAATCATCCCTGAAGGAGAGATTGCAGCTGTTGTAAAAGGAAATCCTCCAAAAGGAGAATTCATTACAAGAATGGAACAGCCAAGAGGAGAAGCATTCTATTATGCCAAAGGCGCAGATTCCAAGTTCTTGGAAAGAATGAGAGTCAGGACGCCGACCAATGCGAATATTCCTGCTATGGTTAAAATGTTACAGGGATGCGATTTAGCAGACGTTCCAATGGTAGTTCTGACGATCGACCCTTGCATTAGTTGTACAGAAAGGTAGGTGAGAGTAAATGGCAGCATTTAAATTAGGAAAAATGGTAATGAGAAGCCTGTTCAAGAAGCCGGCTACTCTCATGTACCCAGTGATTCCAAGACAGTGGCAGGAAAGAACTAGAGGACACATCGAGAATAAGATCGAAGATTGTATCTTCTGCGGAATCTGCCAAAGAAAATGCCCTACCAACGCACTTGGCGTTGACAGAGCAAAAAAATCCTGGACAATCCAAAGAATGCAATGCATCCAGTGCAGCTGCTGTGTTGAAGCATGCCCTAAAAAGTGCTTGACAAACGAGAATACATACACGACTCCAAGCACTGAAAAAATAGTGGATACTTTTGTAGCTCCTGCTGAAGAACCAAAAGCAGAAGTACCAAAGGCTGAATAAGGAAAAACTGATAATGCATGAATTTCCTATTACACAACAAATAATAAAATTAGCCGAGAAGCACGCAACTGAGTTGTGTGCTTCTCGAATAACAACCATAAAGCTGGTGGTAGGTGATTACTCCGGCTTTGTTGGTGATTCCATTCAAATGTACTTTGACGTGATCTCAGAGGGCACCCTTTGCGAAGGAGCTATCATTGAGATTGAGCATGTAAAACCAAAGCTGAAATGTACCGGCTGTGGTGAATTATTTGAAAGAGAATTCCTATCCTTTGCTTGTCCGAAATGCGGAGCCGACGGGGAGCCGACGGAGATCGGGAAGGAATTCTATATTGAATCAATTGAAATTGAAAAATGAACCTGCTTGGAAGAATAAGCATATTCAGGTATTCCTGTACCTGCGGGAATATTCTTTCTGAAACACGGTCGCTTTTAGTCAACTTGAAGCTCCAACGGTTTCTTCGAGAACATTTCAGCGCGGTACGTTAAGGTGCAATGAATTCTATTATTATCCGGAGCGGTTTTCCATAGATAATAAACAAAGATGAATTAACCCATAAACTGATTAAAGGGTCAACCAAGAATAAGGGGGAAAAGTAAAATGCATGATGTTTTGAAAGTAAACATGATGGCTAATATATACGACGAAAACGATCATATTGCAGATCATGTCAACGAAGATATGTCAGACAGCGGGATTTTCGTTATCAACGTAATGGGGGCTCCGGGAGTTGGAAAGACGACTACCCTGAAAAATATTATCAAGAATGTGAAAGGCCTGAAGCCTTACGTCATAGAGGGGGATATTGAGTCCGATATCGATACGAAGGACCTGAGAAACCTTGGCATTGATACGTTTCAGATCAATACCTTCGGCGCCTGCCATCTGGATGCTCCGATGATCCACAACATGGTGCAGAATATCAAATTTGATGAAAAGGGGATCCTGTTCATCGAAAACATAGGAAATCTGGTTTGCCCTGCGGAATTCAGCATCGGGGAGCATTGCAAAATGCTGATCTCAACGGTGACCGAAGGAAGCGACAAACCTTATAAATATCCGCTTGCCTTTGAAAAAGCAGATGTTATCATTTTAAATAAAATCGATCTGATTCCTTATCTTGATTTTGACGAAGAATTCTTTATGAAGGGCGTTCGCATCCTAAACAAGGAAGTACCGGTATTTAAAGTGTCGGGAAGAACCGGAGAAGGCTTTGCAGAGGTTGCAGCCTGGATCGAAGAGAAAGCATCGGAAGCAAAAACAGAAGTTCATCAACACCATCACCACGACGATGACAACGAACACGGTCATGACCACAAACATACTCATGATCACGATCATGAACACAGTCATTAAATCGGCACAAACTGAAAGCAAAAGATTCTTTTATAAGGATAAAAATATGAATAAAACCCAAACCGTAAAAATTAAAATATGGGGAATAGTACAAGGGGTCGGTTTCCGGCCCTTTGTTGCTAAATTGGCGGATCGTTTCGAAATGAAGGGCGAAGTCCTGAATATCGGCGGTCTTGTTGATATTATCATAACAGATGAAAGTGAGAGGATCGATTCTTTTATAGAAGCGTTAAAAAGAGAAAAACCAATTCCGGCGGAAATCGTTCATATCAAGCTGGAAGAATTGGAACCACGTGAATTTGACTGCTTTACAATTTTAGACAGCGATGACGGCGATGATGAGGCAGCAATGATTCCGGCCGATTTGTCGATTTGTCCGGACTGTCTGGCTGAGCTGCAGGATAAAAACAACCCAAGATACATGCATCCTTTTATCAGTTGTATGGTTTGCGGCCCAAGGTATACGATCATCGATAAGATCCCGTATGACAGGGACAATACCGCGATGATCGAATTTCCGATGTGTGACTTTTGCAGAAGCGAATATACAGACCGAAATGACAGGCGGTATCATGCACAGACCATCTCATGTCATGACTGCGGACCAATGCTGAAAGTGAAATTAACGGAAGAAGAGAACGAAGCTTCTTCCATTGGCGTGATCGGTGTCAATCCAAGACCTGAAATCCTCGAAAAAGCTGTCGCACCGGTGGCGCGGGCTTCGATCTTACTTCATGAAGGAAAGATCATCGCACTGAAGGGTGTCGGTGGTTACAATCTGGTTTGCAGTCCGTTTCTGCCGGATACGGTTACTGCATTGCGAAAACTGAAGATCAGGGAGGAGAAACCATTTGCTGTGATGTTCCGGGATATCGAACAGATCAAAGAGCACTGCTATGTAAGCGGGAATGAGGAAAAACTGCTGATGTCCAGTGCAAAACCAATCGTTTTGCTGGAGCGGAAACAGGACGGGAAAATCTGTGAGGAAGTCTATCGTACCAGCCGGTTTATCGGGGCATTTCTGCCAAGCATGGGAGTACAGTTTATGCTGATCGACTTTAGCGGACCGCTGATTATGACCAGCGCAAATCTGTCCGACATGCCGATCATAAAAGATGAAGATAAGATATTTGAATTTCAAAAGAATGCTTACAGCTATTTTAAATCAGAAAATCTTAAAGAAGACACCTTTGCTGGAGTGTTTTATAACGAAAGAAAGATCAGGATACGCCTGGATGATTCCGTTGCAAGAGTGATTGACGGACAACCTCAAATGATCAGGCGATCTAAGGGTTATGCGCCTGTTCCGCTGTATGTCAATAATCATTTGACCAAGAAGGATATGATTCTGGCCACCGGAGGACAGCTGAAAGCATCCTTTTCCATCAGCAAAGGCCCGTTTGCCTATGTCAGTCAGTATTTTGGAGATCTGGACAGCAAGGAGTCCTGCGACATTTATGAGGAAAATGTAGAACGGTTGAAGGAACTTTTCAGGATAAAACCGAACCTGATCGTCTGTGATCTGCATCCTCTATATTATACAACAAAGTATGCTGAGATTTATGCAAACCAGCATTCCTTACCTCTGCTGAAGGTTCAGCATCATCACGCTCATGTGGCATCGGTAATGGCTGAACATGACTTAAAGGGATCGGTAATCGGGGTCAGCTTTGACGGAACGGGCTATGGCACGGACGGTGCCATCTGGGGTGGAGAGTTCCTCGTATGCAGTAATGGAGAATTCAGCCGAGAAGCCCATCTGGAATATGTTAAAATGCTGGGCGGCGATTCTTCTATGAAGGAAGGGTGGAAATCCGCCATGTGCTATCTTTATCATTATCAGGATGACAATTGTGAATCCGTCTTCGGCACAAGTAACGGGGAGCTTGACGATCCGGAATGGTTTGATGATCAAAGATGGCCGATGGTGAAGGCCGGTCTGGAACATGGAATCAACACGATACATAGCTCCAGTATGGGAAGATTGTTTGATGGTGTGGCAGCATATGCAGGGATTCATGATCAGAACCGCTATGAGGGCGAGTGTGCAATCATGCTGGAGAATGCAGCGGCAGAAGCGTTAAAACAAGGTTTGACTCCTGTTGAAATGGAATTTGAGATAAAAGAAACAAATCAGATATCTGCCAGACCGATATTTTTGGAAATTGGAAAGGCGATGAAGGCAGGGATTGAAAAAGGACAGGTGGCATTGGGCTTTCATTATGCAGTGGCAGTTGTCATTGAAAAAATCTGCCTTACATTGAGAGAAACGAAGGGAATCAATCAGGTAGCCCTGACAGGGGGCGTGTTTCAAAACAAGATTCTGATGGAACGAACCTTAAAGCTTCTTAGAGAAGAAAACTTCCAAGTCTATTATAATATTTCGGTTGGACCAAACGACGGAGGAATCTGTCTGGGGCAAAACTATATTGGGATGAAGTATTTGACGAAAGGGGGAGATGAAAATGAAAAGTAAGGTCGCAGTGATACCCTGCGAGGAATATTCAGAAGAAAAGGTTTCCGAAGCAATTGATAAGGGAGTTTCATTATTGGGCGGCTGGGATACATTTCTCAAGCCGGAGGAAAAGATCCTTTTAAAACCGAATCTCCTGAACAGAGCTGCTATGGATAAAGCGGTAACAACTCATCCGGCTGTTTTCGGCGCAGTCGCTTCACAGCTCAAAAAGAACGGATTTAGCCGTTTGACCTATGGGGATTCCCCGGGACATCCCGGCAGCGTGGATAAAACCAGTGAAATATGCGGGCTGAAGGAAGTAGCAGAAAAATACGAAATATCCCTTGGAGATTTTTCCCGGGGAAAGACAGTAGAATTCAAACGCGGCGCAATATCAAGAAAATATGAAATCTGCCAGGGTGTACTGGATGCGGATGCCATCATTAATTTATGCAAAATGAAAACCCATCAGCTGGAACGGATCACCGGCGGTGTCAAGAATATGTTCGGCTGTGTCTTTGGATTAAATAAAGGCATGTCTCATGCAAAATATCCCGATGCGGAGAGTTTTGCCCAGATGCTTGTGGATTTGAATCTGCTGCTGAAAGCGAGATTTCACATTATGGACGGAATCGTAGCAATGGAAGGAAACGGGCCTGCCTCAGGCATTCCGGTCAAAATGAATGTGATCCTTCTTTCTTCCGACCCGGTTGCATTGGATGCGACCTTCTGCAGGCTGGTAGATCTTGACCCGAGCACTATTCCGACCGTATATTACGGAGAAGTGTTCGGTCTTGGAAAATGGCGGGAGGAAGAGATTGAAATCGTCGGGGTGGAACGCCTGGAAGATTTCGTGAACCCGAAATTCGATGTCCCGCGCGGAAAAGTGATGAACGGGAAGTGGTCTTTTCTAGATAAATTCAAGGTGTTCGGAAGAAAACCCGTTATTCTGAAGGACCGGTGTATTCGCTGCGGCGCTTGCGTCGCTGCCTGCCCGGTAGAGGGAAAGGCTGTGAATTTTGTGAATAAAAAAGAAGTTCCTGACTATGATTATAAAAAATGCATTCGCTGTTATTGCTGTCAGGAAATGTGTCCGGAAAAAGCGATTATCGTGAAACGTAAATTGATATAAAGAGAACTAAAAGGAGAATCATATTATGTGTGTTGCAATACCGGGAAAGATCCTTTCGATCGATGGCATGAAAGCAAAAGTGGATTTCAGCGGGAATACCGTTGATGTAAATATCGGATTGATCGATGCGAAAGTAGGGGAATATGTACTTGTTCATGCCGGGTGTGCTATTGAGGTGATGCCGAAGGACAAAGCAGAGGAGCTGATAGAGCTGTTTGAGGATCTGGAAGCTCTTTGATCGGAAAGGGTATATTAGAATGAAAGTTGAAAATATCATTAACTGTTTAAAGGAATATGACGGCCCGGAAATCCGGATCATGGAGGTTTGCGGTACTCATACGGCCAGCATTTTCAAAAGCGGAATCCGGAGCCTGATTTCTTCCAAGATAAGGCTGATTTCTGGTCCGGGCTGTCCGGTTTGCGTTACCCCAGCGGCTTATATCGATCAATGTATTTGTTATGCGATGAAGGAGAATCACGTGCTTGTGACCTTTGGCGACATGATGAAGGTGCCGGGGGAAAAAGGCAGTCTGTCTCAGGTCAGGGGAGAGGGCGCTAAGGTAGAATTAATGTATTCTCCGATGGAAGTTGTTGAAAAGGCAAAAAAAAATCCAAATACAACTTACGTTATTGCGGCAGTAGGCTTTGAAACGACAGTGCCGGCCTATGCGCTTACGATGGAAGAAGCCATTCAGGCCGGAGTGAAAAATATCAAATTATTGACTGCCTTAAAAACAGTGATGCCTGCTTTGAAATGGATCTGTGAAAATGAACAGGGAATCGACGGATTTATCGGTCCCGGACATGTCAGTGTCATCATTGGCAGCGAGGTCTACGAGTCTTTGGCAGAAAGGTACCAAAGGCCTTTTGTTGTTGCCGGTTTTGAACCGGAACATATCCTGGTGGCGATTTACGATATCGTAGGGCAGATCTCCAAGCATTCGGAACACGATGCGGAAGTCCATAATCGATATAAAAATGCGGTAAAAGCAGAAGGAAACAAGAAGGCACAGGAGATCATAAGCCGATATTTCGAACCGGGAAAGGCCATGTGGCGCGGGCTCGGGATCATAGAAGATTCTGGACTTTATATCAAAGAGGAATACAGGGAATATGACGGCGGAAGCAGGGGACTTGACAGGGATATCGAACTGCCTGAATCCTGCCGCTGCGGTGACGTAATCATAGGAAGGATCAATCCAAATGAATGCCCTATGTTCGGAACTGCATGCAATCCGACAAATCCTTACGGTCCATGCATGGTTTCCTCTGAGGGGGCCTGCGGGATTTGGTACAGAAATAGATAAACGATCTGCAAGACGATGGAGGGAATTATGAAAATCAACATGTCGCACGGAAGCGGAGGCAAAGCGTCCGCTGAACTAATGAAAGATATTTTCGGAAAATACTTTTCCAATGAGGTTTTAAATAAAATGGAGGATGCGGCAGTTCTGGAACTATCCGGCCGTATCGCCTACAGTACGGACTCCTTTGTGGTCACACCAGTGATTTTCAAGGGCGGTGATATCGGGAAGCTGTGCGTCTGCGGTACGGTCAACGACCTTTTGATGATGGGAGCCGAACCGAAGTACATAACGGCCGGCTTTATTCTGGAAGAAGGACTCGAAATTTCCGAGCTGGATCAGATCGTGGCATCCATGGCGAAGACTGCGAAGGAAGCCGGTGTTCAGATCGTTGCAGGTGATACGAAGGTCGTAGAAGGCAAAGGCGGGCTTTATATCAATACCTCCGGTATCGGAATCATTCCGAAAGGCCGCAATATCAGTGCAGCCAATTGCCGGGAAGGGGATCTGGTTTTACTGTCAGGAAATCTGGGAGACCATCATGCCTGCATTTTAAGTGCAAGAATGGGAATTGAAAATAATATTAAAAGTGATTGTGCATGTCTGAATTCCATCGTGAAGAGCTTGTTCGACAATGGCATCGCTGTGAAAACCATGAGAGATGTAACCAGAGGCGGTCTTGGGACGGTATTGAATGAAATTGCGGAGGCATCGCAATGCAGCATTGAAATCAGAGAGGAAGCATTGCCTGTAAACCCTGAAGTGAAGGGCTTCTGTGATATTCTAGGCCTGGATCCGCTCTATATGGGAAACGAAGGCAAAATGATCACCGTTGTAAGCAGCGCGGATGCCGAAAGAGCATTAAAGCTGATCAAGGATACGCCTCATGGCAAAGATGCCGCGATCATTGCAAAGGTTTCTGCAGGAAAAGGTGTCATGATGAAAACCAGACTGGGCGGAAGCCGGATTGTCGATGTGCTCTATGGGGAAGGTTTGCCCAGGATCTGTTAGATCCAAATAGCAATCAATAAAAAACAGATAACGAAGGCTTGTTTCGCTATCTGTTTTTTATTTGGTATATTTATTTAGTGATAATTAATGTAATAATCTTAATCTTATTTTTGGAGTCAAAATTAGTCAGCTTTTGCAAATCCCTTGGACAAATCTGCTTCTTCAGGATTTACAAGCTTTGTACCCTTCTTGAACTTGTAGCCCAGGTATAATGCGATGAATAATGGAATTCCAAGATAGGCAATCAGAATTCCGAGCCAATCAATGTGGTCGCCGGAGAATGCGAACATTCCCTGACCGATGATTACGATGGCACATAAAACAGTTGCAAGGATCGGTCCGAACGGATACCATTTTGCTTTAAATTTTAGTTCATCCAGGCTATGACCTTGAGATAAGAACGCTTTTCTAAATCTGTAATGGCTGACGGAGATTCCGAGCCAAGCAATAAATCCAGCAAGACCGGAAGCATTTACAAGCCACATATAAACTGTGCCGTCGCCGGCGAGTGAAGTCAGGAAGCAAGCCATACCTATGATCGTTGTCAGGACAAGGGCAGGTACCGGAACGCCTCTCTTGTTGACCTTCTTGAATACTTTTGGTGCTTTTCCTTCCATAGCCATCGCATAAAGCATACGAGTGGAAGCGTACATTCCGGAGTTGCCGCAGGAAAGTACGGATGTCAGGATAACTGCATTCATGATGGAAGCTGCAGCAGCGATCCCGGCTCTTTCAAAGATGAGTGTGAATGGGCTTACTGCAATGTTTTCAACACCTTGGCTTAACAGGTTAGGATCATTGTAAGGAAGAACAAAGCTTACTACGATGATTGCACCGATGTAGAAGATAACAATACGCCAGAATACGGTTTTGATTGCTTTTGGAACATTCTTCTCAGGGTTTTCAGTTTCACCGGCAGCAACACCTACCAGCTCAGTTCCCTGAAAGGAGAAACCGGCGATCATAAAGATATTGATGATTGCCATGAGTCCTCCGGCAAACGGAGCGTCTTTAATTGTCCAATTATGGAAGCCAACGGAATGTCCGCCGATGACTCCTACGATCATCAGCAAACCAACGATCAGGAAGATAATAATGGTAACAACCTTGATTCCTGCAAACCAGAATTCGCTTTCGCCGTACATTTTCGCGGAGAAGAAGTTTAACAGAAATAATACCGCTAAGAAGATAGCACTCCACATAATTGCGCTGGTGTCGGGGAGCCAGAATTTGATTACGATGGCTCCTGCTGCCAATTCAGCGGCAACTGTGATCGCCCAATTGTACCAGTAGTTCCAGCCCAGAGCGAATCCGAGAGCAGGATCTACAAACTTTGTAGCATAAGTTTCAAACGCGCCTGAAACAGGCATGTAAGTGGACATTTCGCCTAAGCTTGTCATTAAGAAATAACCATAATACCGATTACACCATAAGCCAGCAGTGCCCCGCCAGGACCTGCTTCGCTCAGAGAGCCTCCAAGAGCAACGAACAGACCGGTACCGATGGCGCCGCCGATGGCGATCATGTTCATATGTCTTGCTTTGAGACCACGTTGGAGTTCATTTGATTCTTGTGAACTCATAAGAAACACCTCTTTCCTAAATCTTTTAGATTAAATAAATAAAGTAGGAACCTCGGGTAAGGTTTCCTACTTATTTATATAATAAAACTCAGAAAAGGCCAATGGCACTGGAGTATCATTTTGTGATATCAAGTCATATAATGTTGAAATTTCAATGATTATGTGTAATACTCCTGGAGCAGGCAAATCAGCTCGACTCGGTTGCTGACATTTAGCTTTTTAAACAGATTATAGATATGATGCTTGACCGTATTCTGGGAAATGAAAAGCTCATCTGCAATTTCCGCATTATTAAAGCCTTTGAAAACGAAATCCATAACTTCCTTTTCTCTTGGAGTCAGATTATGCTCAACTGCAATATCCTCGGAAAGAGCATTCGGATCCTTTCTTGTTTCAAAGCTTTCACTGACCACCTGAACGCTGTTCTCTGCAAAATAGGATTCGGAAAAATCCTTGCGATAGACATAAACCAAAGTGAACACATTCGTAAAAAACAAGAAAAAAGCAGTTGCGTTGAACGGATGCAGAACAGAGACCTGCGGTATGGAAATGCCAGCAAAAAGTCTGATATAGTTTGCGAATTCCCAGCCGGCATAAATCACCAGCACGGTGCTGACCGAGAAAATATAAAAGCTGAAAAGGCGATCCTTCATTTTTATCTGGCCTCGGATCGCATAGACGGCGACCACAGATACAGACAGCAGACAGAAAAGCAGATCCAACAGAATAAACAGGATCCTGCCGCTTCTGCTGACAATATGAAAATTAACATCCCAGATATAGGACGTAGCAAAAAGCCAGATCACAATATAGCATAGACAGCCATAATGCAGAATGGTTTTAAATTTATGCAGAAACGGATCTTCCACCATGGAATCCAGATAATCGATCCAATATATAATAAAGCATGCCCAGAAAAGATAATCCAAAAGCCTGATGGCGGTATTCGCCGGCTGAATAAATATAATATACTGACTATAGAATGTGAAAAAGCTGATCAGCCCGATCAGGAATGTGCTGATCATAAATTTCCTGTGCAGGGTGCTGTGTGCTTCATGATGCAGGGCTTTCTTTTTTGACATAAGCAGATTCAAAAATAACCCAGTCATGCCTGCAAAAATTCCCATAATATAGATAAAAACTATAATATGACGTATCATTTTAATTCCTCCGAAAACTCTTTAATTTTATCATAATTTAAGAAAAAAATCTAAATAATTATTATAGTTTTTAAAAAAATACAAACAATTTGTAAACAATTTTCAAATTAGTAAATAAATTAATAAAAAAGGGACTGCCCCAAAATAATCAAATTTTGCAGAATTTGATTATTTTGGGGCAGTCCCTTTGACTTTTATTTCCAGATTACTTTCTTTCAAAAAGAGGTGTGTAATTTAAATGCGGTTGAACACATTTAAATGCAGGTCTCAGGATCCTGTTGCCTGCTACCAATTCTTCTATTCTGTGGGCACACCAGCCGGAAAGTCTGGATGCCGCGAAGATAGGTGTCGCAATATCGATTGGAATATTCAAAGCATTATATACAAAGCCGGAATACAGGTCGACGTTTGCCGGCATTGGTTTTGATGTCTTCTTCACATCCTGGAATAAGGCCGGAGCATGGGTTTCGATGTAATCGTAAAGCATGAAATCATCCATCAGGTCCTTGCTGATCGCGAGCTTTTTTGCCATTCTCTTAAGCAGGATCGCTCTTGGATCAGAAATGGTATATACGGCATGCCCCAGACCGTATATCAGGCCGGAACCGTCGTTGGCTTCTCCTCTCAAAATCTTGACAAGATAATCTTCCACTTTCGAATAATTGGTGATATCCTGGACATTCTCCTTGATGTCTGCCATCATTTCCAGAACCTCGACGTTGGCACCGCCGTGCTTCGGTCCCTTTAAGGAGCCTACTGCAGCAGCAATTGCAGAATAAGTATCAGTTCCTGTTGAAGAGACGACATGGGTCGTGAAGGACGAGTTGTTACCGCCGCCATGCTCTGCATGCAGGATCATCGAAATATCAAGAAGCTTTGCTTCCAATTCAGTATATTCTCCTGTCGGCCTCATCAGCCTCAGAATATTTTCTGCCGTACTCATTTCGGGATTCGGATAATGAATATGTAGGCTCTCATTATCATAATAGGATCTTTTTGCCTGATATCCGTAAGCGATCAAAGATGGGAAATACCCGATCAGATTGATCGACTGACGTAGCACATTGCCGATCGAAATATCATCGGGATCTTCGTCATAGGAATAAAGTGCCAGTACACTTCTTGCAAGCTTATTCATTACGTTTCTGCTTGGTGCAGTCAGGATCATATCTCTGGCAAACCCCAAAGGCAATTCTCTTTTCATCCCCAGAAGTTTCTTATAATCATCCAGCTGCTTCTGGTTTGGAAGCACACCGAACAATAGCAGATAGCTTGTTTCTTCATAACCAAAACGGTTATCTGCCAGACAGCTGTTTACGACATCCTCAACATCGATCCCTCTGTAATAGAGCTTACCGTCAATTGCAACCTTTTCATTCTTTTCATTGACCGCATAGCCCTGAACATCACCGATCTTCGTAAGTCCGACTACCACTCCGGCACCATTGGAATCACGGAGCCCGCGCTTTACATCAAATTTACCGTAGAGGGATTCGTCTATGCAGTTATTTACGGTTAGCTGATCAGACATATTTTTCACAAATGCTGCTTCAAGTTCCCGGTTTAATGCAATCTGCTCCGGACTTACAAGTGTGACTTCATTATGATTGCTGTTTTTCGTATATTTTCTTTCTGTCACTAGTTACACCTCCCGTCTAGTTTGGCCTTTCCATTTTCATACGTTTATTAGAATTTTCAGTTAAATAAAAAGTGATACTGTTATGACTTGACAGCATCACCAATGAGTAACACAAATATTAAGGGTAACGCAAATCTTACCCAGTGACTCCCCAATGCTTACGAGATTAGCTGACGGATTCGGACTGAAGAGTTGCCCTACCGATAAATCGGATTCACCCCTGAAATGGTTTTCCCGCTCTGAACGATCAGATTAAGCAGTATAACTGTACCCTTTAAATTATATTACAAAGAAGTATGCTTGACAAGAGGATGGAAAAATATATTTTTAACAAAAGGAACAAACGTTCGCATTTATATTGTAAAGTAACAGGGGATATGCTATACTTAGGGTTGTTTAGTATTCGAAATGAAACGGGACGGAGGTACGTTATGGGCAAATTAAAATTGGTTTCACCGTATCAGATCATGGGTGATCAGCCGCAGGCTGTCGATCAGCTTGTGAATGGGATCCTTCACGGTGAGAAACATCAGACTCTGCTTGGTGTAACTGGGTCAGGAAAAACCTTTACAATGGCCAATGTCATTGAGCGGGTTCAAAAACCCACCCTCGTCATATCCCATAACAAAACATTGGCAGCTCAGCTCTGCGGGGAGTTTAAAGAATTTTTCCCCGAGAATGCAGTCGAATACTTTGTAAGCTTACTACGATTATTACCAGCCGGAGGCCTACGTGCCGTCGACAGATACTTATATAGAAAAAGATTCCGAAATCAACGATGAAATAGAAAAACTGAGACACTCAGCGACAGCGGCGCTTTCGGAAAGAAAAGACGTGATCATCGTTGCCAGTGTATCCTGCATCTATGGACTGGGAAGCCCGATCGATTATGAAAATCAGGTACTTTCTCTCAGACCGGGCATGGAAAAGAGCAGGCATGATATATTAAGAAAGCTGGTGGACATCCAGTACACCAGAAATGATCTTGCTTTTATCAGAGGAAGCTTCCGGGTTAGAGGCGACATCATCGATATCTATCCGGCAGGAGCGGATTATGCTGTGAGAGTGGAACTGTTCGGCGATGAGATCGAAGTGATCAAGGAAATCAATCCGGTCACCGGGGAGATCAACGGAATCAGAAATCATGTGTCCATATTTCCAGCCTCCCATTATGTAACCTCAAAAGAGAATACGGATCGGGCGATCGTCACGATAGAAGAAGAACTGGAAGAACGCATTAAATGGTTCAAGGACCGGGGAAAGCTGATCGAAGCCCAGAGAATTGAACAAAGGACCCGTTATGACATAGAGCTTCTGAGAGAGATTGGAAGCTGTAAGGGAATTGAGAATTATTCCCGTCATATCACCGGACTTCCTGCAGGCTTTCGTCCTTATACCCTGATCGACTATTTCCCGAAGGATTTTCTGATCATTATCGATGAATCTCATGCCATGATCCCGCAGCTCAGGGCGATGTACGCCGGGGACAGATCCAGAAAAACCTCTCTGGTCGACTTTGGCTTTCGACTGCCTTCCGCGCTTGACAACAGACCAATGGAATTCAAAGAATTTGAAGAGGCAGTCAATCAGATCGTATATGTCAGTGCGACTCCGGCTGCTTACGAAAAGGAAAAAAGCCACGGCATTGTGGCTGAGCAGGTGATCAGACCGACGGGACTTCTTGATCCGGAGATCGAAGTCAGAAAAACGGAAGGCCAGATCGATGATCTGATCGGGGAAATCAACAAAATAACGGAAAGAGGAGAAAAGGTCCTGATTACAACGCTGACAAAGAAAATGTCGGAGAGTCTGACGGATTACCTGAAGAATGTAGGTATCAGAGTGCGATATCTGCATTCCGAGATCAATACGCTGGAGCGAATGGAGATTTTAAGGGATCTGAGACTGGGAGTCTTCGATGTTCTTGTGGGAATCAACCTTTTAAGAGAAGGACTTGATATTCCCGAGGTTTCTCTTGTTGCCATACTGGATGCGGACAAGCAGGGCTTCCTGAGAACGGAGACCTCTTTGATCCAGACCATCGGGCGTGCTTCAAGAAATGTGAACGGCAAAGTCATCATGTACGCAGATGGAATCAGCGAGGCGATGCAAAAGGCGATTTCGGAGACGGACCGAAGAAGAAAGATACAAAAGGAATATAATGATAAAAACGGTATCACTCCGAAAACAATTGAAAAAGCGATCAGAAAGGTGATTGAAGCCACGAAGGTGGCAGAGGAAAGCGATGAATACTATCTTGGAAGAAGTCCTCTGGAGCTGACGAAAAAGGAACTGGCCGATTATATCAAAAAGCTGGAAAAGGAAATGAAAGATGCTGCATCCAATCTGCAGTTTGAAAGAGCGGCCGAACTGAGAGACCGGATCTTTGAATATAAGGTAAGACTATAATTACGGAGGATTCTATGACGAAGGACATATTTGTAAAAGGTGCGAACGAACACAATTTAAAAAATATAGATGTAACGATTCCAAGAGATAAAATGGTAGTTTTGACGGGACTCAGCGGTTCCGGGAAATCATCCCTTGCATTTGATACCATTTATGCGGAAGGCCAGAGGAGATACATGGAAAGTCTATCCTCTTATGCGAGACAGTTTTTGGGGCAGATGGAAAAGCCGGATGTGGAATACATTGAAGGACTTTCTCCTGCGATTTCCATCGACCAGAAAACAACCAGCAAAAATCCGCGTTCTACCGTAGGAACGGTAACGGAGATCCATGATTATCTGCGATTGATGTATGCCAGAATCGGGATTCCTCATTGTCCGGTTTGCGGAAAGGAAATCAGCAGCCAGTCCATTGATCAGATTGTTGACAGCCTGATGATGCTGTCGGAGGGAACGAGAGTCACCATACTGGCGCCTGTCGTCAGAAAACGGAAGGGCGAGCATGAAAAAATTCTGGAACGCATTTTAAAGGAAGGTTTCACCAGAGCCCGTATCGATGGAGAGATCATGCAGCTGTCCGAGGATGAAATCAAACTGGAAAAGACCTACAAGCATACAATAGAGATCGTAATCGACCGCATCGTGATCAAACCGGATAATGAAGGAAGGCTCGCCGAATCCGTCGAACTGGCTCTTTCCCATGGGGAAGGTCTTATTGTGGCATCGATTCAGAATGGCTCGAAACCGGAAGGCGAAGAAATGCTGTTCAGTACGAAACTGGCTTGTCCTGATCACGGAATCAGTATTGAAGAATTGGAACCGCGCATGTTTTCCTTTAATAGTCCGTTCGGAGCCTGTCCAGTATGTAATGGCTTGGGATTCATCCAGCAGGTCGATCCGGAGCTGATCATTACAGAAAAAAATCTGAGCATCAACGACGGCGCTTTAGGTAATGTATTTTCTTCTTTGGAGTTCGGGACATTTTACCGGCAGTTGATCGAAGCCCTTGCAAAGGATCATGGAGCTGATTTGGATACACCGTATTATGATTTGCCTGAGTCGTTCAAAAATGAACTTCTGTATGGAACCAAGGGCAGAAACCTTCAATATTATTATGAAAGCCGGAATAATGGATCACAATCCTATCGTAACCATCCTTTTGAAGGCGTAATCAATAATCTGGAACGCAGATACCAGGAGACGAATTCGGACTATATCAAGGAAAAAATGGAAGAATTCATGAGCCTGATCCCTTGTGAAACCTGCAGCGGCAAACGGTTAAAGCCGGAAGTCCTTGCTGTCACCGTTTCGGGAAAAAATATTGCCGAGCTTTCCAATATGTCCATCAGGGAAGCCTTGAAATTTGTGGAGAGCTTTCATTTAAGTAATAAAGATGCTATGATCGCCCATCAGATTATTAAGGAGATCAAAGCCAGACTGATATTTCTGATCGATGTAGGATTGGATTACCTTACCTTATCCAGATCTTCAGGAACCTTGTCCGGCGGAGAATCCCAGAGAATACGGCTTGCAACACAGATCGGATCCAGCCTTGTCGGGGTTCTTTATATTCTGGACGAGCCAAGCATCGGCCTCCACCAAAAGGATAATGAAAAATTGCTGAAGACATTGAGAAACCTTACAAATCTGGGCAATACCCTGATTATTGTCGAGCATGATGAAGATACCATGTATGCGGCGGATCACATCATTGATATCGGGCCGGGTGCCGGCATTCACGGAGGCGAGATTATCGCTGAGGGAGATGTCAATGCGATCAAGGCCTGCAAAGAGTCGTTAACCGGACAGTATCTGACGGGTGAAAAAAAGATTGAAGTTCCAAAAACAAGAAGAAAAGGCAATGGAAAATCCATTCAGATCCTCGGTGCATCGGAAAACAATCTCCAAAATATCGATGTCACGTTTCCTCTTGGGCAGTTTGTTTGCGTGACCGGAGTATCCGGTTCCGGGAAAAGCAGTCTGGTCAATGAGATCCTGTATAAAAGCCTTGCATCCCGGATCAACCATTCAAAGGTAAAGCCGGGCCAATGCAGAGAGATTGCCGGAATCAAAAACATCGACAAGATCATCAATATCGACCAGTCCCCGATCGGAAGGACTCCAAGGTCCAACCCTGCGACTTACACCGGAGTGTTTACCCTGATCCGCGATTTGTTTTCCCAATTGCCGGAGGCCAAAATGAGAGGCTACAGCAAGGGGCGGTTCAGCTTCAATGTGAAGGGCGGGCGTTGTGAAGCCTGCAGCGGAGACGGGATCATTAAAATAGAAATGCATTTTCTCCCTGATGTTTACGTCCCATGCGAGGTATGCAAAGGGAGAAGATATAACAGAGAAACACTTGAAGTCAAGTACAAAGGAAAAAGTATTTACGATGTGCTTGATATGAACATTTCGGAGGCTTTGGAGTTCTTTAAGAATATCCCGGGCATCAACAGGCAGCTTGAGACTCTTGAGGAAGTGGGTTTAGGATATGTCAAGCTTGGGCAGCCGTCAACCCAGCTTTCCGGAGGCGAAGCCCAGCGTATCAAATTGGCATCAGAGCTTTCCAAAAGAAGTACGGGCAAAACCATGTATATTTTGGACGAGCCGACAACGGGGCTCCATTTTGCAGATGTCGATAAACTGATCCAGGTGCTGAACCGGCTTGTGGATGCAGGAAATTCCGTCATCGTGATAGAGCATAATCTGGAAGTCATCAAGACAGCGGATTATATTATTGATTTGGGACCGGACGGCGGGGATCGCGGAGGACGGGTCATTGCGACAGGAAAACCAGAAAAAATTGCGGAGGTTGAGAAATCTTATACTGGAGAATTCTTAAAAAAGGTTTTATCTGAACAAAAAGTGTGATAAAATACAATATTAATTACAATGATTAATATAAATGCAAAAATAGAATATGGTGGTGAAAGTTTGACGTCGCAAAAAAGAACAATGTACTTTCTAATGACCTTGCTTGTTTTTGCATGGGGTCTGGAATATGTCTTTGTCAAAGATGCATTGACTGTTCTTGATCCTCTGACACTTTTATTTTACAAGTATTGTATCGGCTTTCTTACCGTATTGGTAATCAAACTGAAAACAGAAGGGAAAAGTCTGATTCATAAAAAAGATATCCCGTTATTTCTTCTCTGTGCTATATTTGGGGAAATCGGGTATTTTTTCTTTGAATATTCAGCGATGGATTATTTGCCTGTATCTCTGATCACGATCATTCTGGCTTTTGTCCCTGCTCTGTCTATTATTGTAGAAAGTGTTCTATATAAAAAAAAGGTAACTAAGGTATTGTGGATCGGAATTCTGGCTTGCGCGTTCGGAGTCATATTGATTATCGGAGTTGACTATCATCTACTTTTTGAAGGAAGAATCATTGGATATTTTCTGGCTTTTGGTGCTGTTGTTGCATGGAATCTGTACAATTTTGTCACAGCGTCCCTGCATACTAAATATGAAAGTGCTACGCTTACATTAAACCAGATCCTTTGCACGGTATTGCTGATTTCTCCATACGCCATTGCAAATACTCCGGCGGCAGAACAGATCACTCCTTCCATAATAGGCGGGATGCTGTATCTGGGTATCATCAGTTCAGGTATCTGTTTTATGATATCAGTAAAGTCGATTCACATTCTTGGGCCAACGCCTACTGCAATGTTTTCGAATTTTTTACCAATTACATCTACTTTCTTCGGCTGGCTGTTTTTAAAAGAGGCCATATCGGTGATGCAGATAATAGGGGGTACCATTGTAATCGCCGCAGGATATATAGTAATAAAAGAAAAAGGAAGAGTGGAGGAATCAACTCATGATTGAACAAGTAAATATGACGATGCTCACCGACTTCTATGAATTAACGATGGCAAATGGATATTTCCAATTCGGAATGGACAAGTACATTGCTTATTTTGATATGTTCTTCCGGAAGGTACCTGATGAAGGGGGATTTGCAATCGTTGCAGGACTTGAGCAGGTGATACATTATCTCGATAATCTGAAATTTGAAGAAAGGGATATCGAATACCTGAGAGCAAAGGGCATTTTTAGTGAAGGTTTTTTAGATTACCTGAGAAATTTTAAATTTTCATGTGATGTCTGGGCAGTTCCTGAAGGAACTCCCGTTTTCCCCGGAGAACCGCTGGTTACGGTCCGAGGGCCTGTGATACAGGCCCAATTCGTTGAAACCATTCTTCTTTTGGCCATAAACCATCAAAGCCTGATCGCTACGAAGGCGAACCGAATCGTCCGTGCTGCCGGAGGGAGAGGCGTAATGGAATTTGGTACGAGAAGAGCCCATGGAGGGACCGGCGCCATTCATGGAGCAAGAGCTGCATATATCGGCGGATGCATTGGAACGGCATGCGCGCTGGCAGAGAGAGATTTTGGGGTTCCCGCGCTGGGAACCATGGCACACAGCTGGGTCCAGATGTTTGACAACGAATATGAAGCGTTTAAAGCCTATGCTGAAATTTATCCCGACAATTGTGTATTGTTGGTTGACACATATAATGTTATTAAATCAGGAATTCCTGCTGCGATTAAAGTTTTCAAGGAAAAGAAACCGAAGAAGATGGGAATCAGGATCGATAGCGGGGACGTAACATATCTTACAAAAAGAGCGAGAGCAATGCTGGATAAGGCCGGACTGCAGGAATGCACGATCGTCGTTTCCAATTCTCTCGATGAGTATATCATAAGAGACGTCATAGGGCAGGGAGCATGTATCGATTCCTTCGGGGTCGGTGAAAGGCTGATCACATCAAAGTCGGAACCGGTATTCGGAGGCGTATACAAGCTTGCTGCATTGGAAAAAGACGCTGTGATTACCCCTAAGATGAAAATTAGCGAGAATGTTGAAAAGATCACAAATCCAGGATTTAAAACTGTGTATCGCCTTTATGACAAAGACACCAATAAGGCTGTAGCAGATGTCGTGACTCTAGATCATGAAAAGACTCCTGAAGGCGATGGATACCAGATATTTGACCCGCAGGTAGTTTGGAAGAAAAAGAAGATTTCTAATTTCTATGCAAAGAATCTAAGGGTCCAGATATTTGATAAAGGCAAATGTATTTATCAGCTTCCGGGTATTGATGAGATCCGGGATTACTGCAAGATACAGATCGATACACTTTGGGAAGAAATCCTCCGATTTGAGAATCCTCATGAATATTATGTGGATCTGTCAAAAGAATTGTGGGAATTGAAAACAAAGCTGATTGAAGAATATCAATTTTAATTATTTAAAGAAAAGGTAAGGTGATGAAAATGAAAATTGATATAAAGGTGACAAGGACATTAAATCCAAAGCAAAAGCCAAATGTGGATGAACTGAATTTTGGAACTCAGTTTACAGACCATATGTTTCTAATGGATTATACGCAGGGAGTCGGTTGGCATGATGCTAGAATCGTTCCTTATGCACCGATCTCATTGGATCCTGCAGCGGCGGTATTTCACTATGCACAGGAAATGTTTGAAGGTCTGAAGGCATACAAGACCAAGGAAGGAAAAGTACTGCTGTTCCGTCCCGATAAAAATGCAGAAAGAACGAAACGCACAAATGAGAGGGTCTGTATTCCTGAAATCGACGGAACAATTTTTGTTGAAGCGATCAAAGCAATCGTTGCAGCGGATGCGGACTGGATTCCTGAAAAAGAAGGGACTTCCTTATACATAAGGCCTTTTATCATCGCAACAGAACCATTCCTTGGGGTCAGAGCAGCAAAGGAATACCTGTTTATTATCATACTGTCGCCAGTTGGACCTTATTATAAGGAGGGTCTTGCACCTACCAAAATTTTTGTCGAGGATGAATACGTCAGAGCCACAGCCGGTGGAACTGGTTCTATTAAAATAGGCGGAAATTATGCGGCTAGCCTCAAATCCCAGGAAAAGGCCCATGAAAAGGGATATTCCCAGGTATTATGGCTGGACGGTGTGGAACGTAAGTATGTTGAAGAAATCGGTACCTCCAACGCATTCTTCGTGATTGACGGAGAGGTCGTTACCGCACCTCTTGAAGGAACTATATTGCCGGGCATCACAAGAGATTCCGTTATTCACCTTCTGAAGGACTGGGGCATTAAGGTTTCTGAAAAAAGAATGACCATTAAAGAAGTCTACAAGGCTTATGACGAAGGGAGACTGACTGAGGTATTTGCATCCGGAACTGCTGCAGTCATCTCACCGGTCGGAGAACTTTGCTGGAAAGACAGAAAAATTGTGATCAATAAAAACGCAATCGGTAATTTATCTCAAAGAATATATGACGAGTTGTCAGGGATCCAGCTTGGGAAGCTGAAAGACAGATTTGGATGGACAGTTGAGGTAGAATCATATAACAAAGGGTAGGAGACAGATTATGATAACAGGTGCAGAAGCTATCGTAAGAAGCTTGGAGAATGAGGGGGTTGAAGTAATATTCGGATATCCCGGAGCGACGGTATGCCCGTTATACGATAAACTTTCAAAGTCAAATATAAAACATATTCTGGTAAGACATGAGCAGCATGCAGGTCATGAAGCCAGCGGATATGCAAGAATCAAAAAAAAACCGGGAGTCTGCATGACGACCTCCGGCCCGGGTGCGACCAATCTGATCACTGCTCTTGCAACGGCATATATGGACAGCATTCCGCTGGTGGCAATCACAGGACAGGTTTCCAGTGAATTGCTGGGAAGGGATGTTTTTCAAGAGGCAGATATCACAGGAGCGGCGGAACCTTTTACAAAGTACAGCTATCTGGTCAAGCACGCAGCCGATTTACCAAGGATCTTCAAGGAAGCATTTCATATCGCTTCCACAGGAAGACCGGGACCGGTACTGATCGACATTCCTGTCAACGTTCAGAACCAGAGATTTGATTATACTTATCCGGAAGAGGTCGATCTTCGGGGATATAAGCCAACAATCAAGGGCCATGCCGGACAGATCAAAAGGGTAGCAAAAGCGATCGGTCATGCGGAAAAACCGCTGATCTGTGTAGGCGGCGGCATTTTTGCAGCGGATGCACAGAAGGAGTTCAGAGAATTTGCGGAAACATTAAATATACCGGTGGTATCAACTATGATGGGCATTGGAGCGATTCCTACTGCCCACCCTTTATATATGGGTATGCTGGGAATGCACGGAAAATCTATAGCAAATCAGGCGATTACCGATTCGGATCTTTTGATAATTATTGGCGCCCGTGTATCTGACAGAGCGGTTTTGCTTCCTGCTACGGTAGGCAAAACAAAAAAAATTGTTCATATTGATATTGACCCTGCCGAGATAGGGAAAAACCTTAGTACGTTGATCCCAGTCGTAGGAGATGCAAAGGAAATCCTTGTCCAGATCATGGAGGTGGAACCAGCCAGAAAGCCAGACGAATGGATCGATCTTCTGACATCGAAAAAGGATAAGCTGGAATTGGATTACGGTCCTAGAGAAAAGGGAATCAATCCGAAAGCCTTTGTCTATATGCTATCGAGACGGCTTCCAGACGATCATATCTATTGTGCCGATGTTGGACAGAATCAGATCTGGTCTGCAGCAAACTGCGATATAAGGGATGGCAGGTTTCTGACTTCAGGCGGTATGGGCACGATGGGTTATTCCATCCCTGCTGCAATCGGTTCGAAAATAGCGGCACCGGAAAAAACGGTAGTAGCGGTATGCGGCGATGGTTCGTTCCAGATGCAGATGATGGAACTGGGTACGTTGTGCCAACACGATGTTGACATCAAAATCATCGTTATGAGAAATGAAAAACTCGGATTGGTCCGTGAAATACAAACGAATATGTATAAGAACAATCAGATGGCAGTCGATCTTGCAGGCAGTCCGAATGTTGTCGCTATCGCAGGCGCCTATGGCATACCCGGCAAAACGATAAGCCGAATGGAGGATGCGGAGGATGCGATAACTGAATTGCAGAATAGCAAGGGTACTTTCCTGTTGGAATGCATTGTTGATGAAAATGAGTCGTCAATTTAAGAATTGGAGGATGGATTATGAGGCATGTGCTATCAGCATTGGTAAACAATACTCCTGGTGTAACAAGCAGAGTATCCGGACTTTTCAGAAGACGGGGATATAATATCGATTCCTTTATCGGAAGCTCCACTGAGGATGAACGGTTCTCCAGATTGACGATCGTCGTTCAGGGTGATGATATCGTGATTGCTCAGGTGATCAGCCAGCTGGAAAAGCTGGAGGACATCATCAGCATTGAGGACATTAAAGCGGAAAGCATGATCAGCAAAGTTCTTCTATTCATGAAGGTCAAGGCAGATTTCAACGACAGGACCGGAATCATTGTCGTTGCGAATGCATGCAATGCAAGAGTGATTGAAATGAGTTCAGAATATTTGATTTTAGAGGCTTTGGACACAGAGGACAGAATCAGCGAAATGATCGAGATCTTTAAGCCTTATGGAATTATTGAGCTTGTGAAAACAGGCGTAGTTGCAATGAAGAGGTAGGATTATGAAACATACAATATCAGTTTTGGTAGAAAACAAAGCCGGTGTTCTTTCCAGAATTTCCGGTCTGTTTGCCAGACGGGGTTTTAATATTGACAGCTTGGCGGTTGGCACAACGGAAGATAATCGGATCTCCAGGATCACTCTGCTGGTTGATGGGGACGACTATATCGCTGAACAGGTCACCAAACAGCTTAACAAGCAAATCGATGTGATCAAAGTCAGAAAGCTGAAACAGGACGAGATCACGAATAGAGAGCTTGTCTTGGTCAAAGTAAAGATGTCGACAGCCCAAAGGGGTGAAATCATCGATATCGTTAAGATCATGCAGGGAGAAATCGTCGATATCTCCCATACGACCATGACGGTGGAAATGAGCGATAAGCCGGAAAAAATAGACCTTTTGATCGAGCTGCTGTCCCACTACAACATACAGGAAGTGGCAAGGACGGGAACCATAGCGCTGCAAAAGGGGTCGGAAATCGTATAAACGAAAATAATAAATTATAAAAAAGGGGCTGCCCTGAAATAGATTTTGAGAATCTATTTCGGGATAGCTCCTTTTACAATTCAATCATTTCGTTATACCAACCGCTCTTTATTCAAACTTCATATCCGTGTTTCTAATTTCCTTTTGTAGGAACAGAACAACGCACACGATCGTCGTCACAATTTCTGCCGCAGGGAATGCCCACCACACGCCGGCCATGCCGATCATGCCAGAAAGGAACCACATAAGCGGAATCAATAAAATCAGCTGTCTGAGAAGGTTGATCAACAAACTGTAACGGACTCTTCCTGTTGCCTGGAAGAAGGATGCAAACATAAATCCGCAGGCGGCCAGAACATAACTGGCACTCATAATGCGCAATGCAGGAATTCCAAACTCCAACATGTCTTTCGATGCTCTGAAAAGCCGCAGCGCCTGTGCAGGGAAAATCCACAGTATGATCGCACCGATGCCCATCATAACGATTGCAATAATCAATCCTGCCTTGAAGGTTTCCATTAATCTTGGCCTGTTTTTCGCTCCATAGTTATATCCCATTACCGGCATACAGCCCTGGATAAGTCCGTTAACCGTCATGGTTATCAGCTGCTGGATCTTAAAATAGATACCGAAAAATGCAACTGCTGTCATAGAAGAGACAACTAAAAAGATATTAGCAAAGACGACCATCAAGGCTCCCAGTGCGTTCATTACCAATGATGGAAATCCTACAACGATAATATCCTTACATATTTTCCAGTCTAAATGGAAATTCTTTGTCTTGATCTTTACCTTCTGCTTTGTGAAAATAAGCACATAAAATCCCAACAGCATGGAGAATGAATACCCTGATACAGTAGCGATTGCAGCACCCTTCACCCCCAGTGCCGGAGCTCCGAACAATCCGAAGATCAGGATTGGATCAAGCACAAAATTCAATACGACACCTGCCATCTGAAAGAGCATCGGCGCGATCATATTACCCGTTGCCTGAATGATCTTCTGGACTGAAATATGAAGCATATTCCCGAATGCCATAAAGACGACAATGTTGGTAAAATCCAGCCCCAGTTGATAAATAGCCGGATCATCCGTATAGGCATGGAAAAATGGTTTTACGGCAAGCAGAGCAATCAGATTGACAAGGATTGCTATTGCTGCGGAAACAATCAGGCTGTGTGTAACAATATTATTCGCTCCATCCTGATCTTTTGCTCCAAGATATCTTGCAATCAGCGCATTTGTACCTACACCAAGTCCAATGGAAATGGATAGAATCAAAGTCATAATCGGAAAGGCGAGAGAAACTGCCGTCAGCGCGTCCTCGTTGACCCAGGATACAAACATGCAATCAACAAAATTATAGGTGTACTGCATGAACATGGATGTCATAGGGGGAAGCGCCATTGAGATAAGAAGCGGCACAATCGGCTGAGTCCCCATCTTGTTTTCTTTTAATTCGTTTCTAGTCATACTTACATTCATCTCCAAATAATGTCTCTCTGAATAACCTAAAGAACAAGTTATGAAAGCTAAAATACATTATATCACAAATGTGTTTGTAAAACTAGTTACATCCTATTTCACGGCATTAAAAAACGGCAAGCAAAATTTGCCTGCCGCTTCATTCATTTAATCTTTCATTACTATCTATGGTTGCTTGCTCCAAGTACGTTTTTGATCTTGTGCTGAACCATTTTCTGAATCGCGTCTCTGGCTGGGCCAAGGTACTTCCTAGGGTCGAATTCAGCAGGATTTTCAACAAGGATCCTTCTGATTTCAGCAGTCATGGCAAGTCTTAGATCGGTATCGATATTTACTTTACATACACCGTATTTTGCAGCCGTTCTGATCATTTCTTCAGGGACACCCTGTGCACCTGGAATATTTCCGCCGTATTGATTGCATAACGATACGAATTCAGGAAGAACGGTGGAAGCACCATGAAGTACGAGCGGAGTATCGGGAAGCAGCTTGCTGATCGTCTTCAGTCTGTCGAAATCAAGGTAAGGTTCCCCTTTGAACTTATAAGCTCCGTGACTGGTACCGATTGCGATAGCCAGAGAATCTACGCCTGTTCTTTGTGCGAATTCAGCAGCTTCATCCGGATCAGTAAATGATGCGGATCTGGCATCGACCTTGATATTGTCTTCCACGCCTGCCAGTTTGCCCAACTCGGCTTCAACAACAACGCCTTTATCATGAGCATATTCAACTACTTTTTTTGTTAGTGCAATATTTTCTTCGAAGGGGTATTTTGAACCATCGATCATAACGGAAGTAAAACCGTCATCAACACATTTCTTGCATATATCAAAATCTTCACCGTGATCCAAATGTAAAACAATATCCAGACCGGAGTCCTCGATTGCGGCTTCAACCAGTTTTACCAGATAAACAGGTTTTGCATATTTTCTTGCTCCTGCTGAAACCTGGAGAATCAAAGGGGCGTTTTCTATTTTTGCAGCATCAACGATACCTTGAATAATTTCCATGTTGTTTACATTGAAAGCGCCTACTGCGTAATCACTCTTCAAAGCCTTTGCAAACATTTCTTTCGATGTTACCAATGCCATAATAATTACCTCCTAATATGGGTTATGTTTTCATCATATTAAATATAAAATTCAATATAAATATTATAACCCAAAAGGAGAAAAATGCATATATCTTTTTTATCTCTTTGTTAACTATTTATCATTTTGATTGGAGAAGGCGGACAAAAATGGTCCAATGTTGGTCATAATGTTCTCCATATCGCCAAATTTCTTGACACCTGACAAAGTATTTGATATATTATCGAGCTTTTTGTTGGTTTTATTTTGGTACAAAAGCCCTTTTACCGCGTCAAGAGATTCCTGTATCCGGTCAATGGAATTGGATTTGTCCAGAGGGATATTCCTCATCTGGTTCAAGTGGTTCACCTTCTCCAGTGTGTCGGTCATGGAATGCATCCGGTCCAACAGGAGATCCATCTTAAATGTGTCAAAATAAGGCGGCACTTTGACGGGAGGAATGCTCAGCCTGGCGATTTTGGGTGAAGAGATATGTCCAGGGGGTTTGGGACCGACAGGGAACCCTCCTGTTTTACCCTGGGAAAGAACCAAGATGGCAACGAGAATAAGAACCGGGTTCATATGTACCGTACCTCCATTCCTGTAAAGTCACTTGGTGACCTTACATGAAGTATAAAAGTTTATTCCCTATAATATGAAAAAAAGCCTCCAGACGTGCATATATTATAGGAACCGGAACGATAAGGTATAATCAGAAAGGGGATTTTTATGGATATCAACAATAGGATGCTCATGGATTTGGCCAGTCAGCTGGGATTTGAAAGCACCAACTCCAGCCAGACGGAAAAAGCGGCCGATATTGCTGGAAAATATAAAGGAAAAAGTGATCAGGAACTGATCGACGAGATATTAAAGCTAAAACATAGCATGAAAAAGGACCGGACGCAGTACGAAAAGCAGTTAAGAGCGATTAAATCTCTGAAGGCCATGATGAATGACGAACAAAAAGCCAGATTAGATAAAGTAATCCGGCTTCTGGAATCTGATGATTAAATTTGAAATAAATAATGCAGCAATCAGCTATTTGGTAAGAATCTCTACCACTTCATCAGGGGTTGCGTCGGATGGAATGATAAAGTTTCCGGCCCGCAGTTTTTCTTCGGCACCTGCCGTGGTAACTGCACTATAAAATTGCTTTCTGGAATCTACCAGACCGACGCTGATCAGAATATCAGCTATTTTCTCGGCGGATGCACCATTATCAATATAAACGGAGTAATTGACTGGTGTTTTTGAATTGCTGCTCTGGGCATTATTCTCAGAATCATTTCCCTGTGTGGTTCCCTGAGTATCATTGCTCTGAGCGGCTCCCTGCGAAGTAGTCTGCGGATTCTCGGCATAATTTGTTGCCTGCTTTTCCTCAGGCACTTTTATTTCTGCAGCAAGTGTAGAAGGATAATCCATAATGTCATTAATCTTTCCAACTATCACAAATGCGGCGATTGCAATAATTACAAGGGCCACCAGAATATCATTCATATCATAAAATATATCTTTCAGTTTTTTCATTTCTTTTCCCCCTGAATGTATCCAAAGCTAAAGTAATATAATCCTCTTTTAAATTTATCACAGATGAAAACGAATCACAAACAGAAAAAACGAAATTATTATTAAGTTTTGTTTACATGGGTATATTTAAAAAATATAATGTTGTATAATCTTGTTTGATAAGCAATAATTGGGGATGAAATATGATCAAACTAACTATAACTGAAAATGAAGAGAATCAAAGGCTGGACAGGTTTCTGAAGAAGTATTTCAGGAATGCGCCGCTGAGCTATATCTATAAATTGATACGGAAAAATGTAAAGGTCAACGGAAAGCGTACTGATGTGGAAAGAATGCTGGCTGTCAGCGATGAGATCACAATTTACATCAGCGAAGATGAGGCAAAGGCTTTTCAGGAAAAAAAGACATTATCTACCGCGAAAAAGCAGTTTCGCATCGCTTATGAGGATGAAAACATCATTATTGTCGAGAAACCATTTGGACTCCTTGTGCATGGCGATAAGACAGAGAAAAAGAATACACTGGCCAATCAGGTGACGGGGTATCTGGCTGAAAAAGGGGAATACGTTCCAGGAAGGGAAAAAACATTTGTGCCTTCTCCTGTAAACAGACTTGACCGAAACACCACCGGTCTTGTAATTTTCGGAAAAAACAATCGATCCCTGCAGAGCCTGAATCTTATGATCAGGGAAAGAGGATATATCCATAAATACTACTTGACCATCGTGCATGGCGAACTGACAAAAGAACTGACCCTGAAGGATAAAATGGAAAAGGATGAAATCAGGAATACCGTAAAAGTAATCAGCCTGGATTCACCGGAAGGAAAGGTAATGGAGACTGTTGCCAGACCATTGAAGACGGTTCGGGGTTTTACCCTCGTTGAGGTGGAGCTGGTCACAGGCCGTACCCACCAAATCCGGGCGCATCTGGCTAAGGCGGGATTTCCGGTCATAGGCGACATCAAGTATGGAGGAAAGCTTTCTAATAAAAAGATGGATGAAAAGTTCCATCTGACGACACAATTTTTACATGCTTATCGGTTATACTTTGAAGGTGGTGCCGGCCCGCTCGATTATCTCAAAGGTCTGGAGGTCAAATCCAATTTGCCTCCGAATCTTGAAGCGATCCGGGCAGACTTGTTTCATTGATGTGAGATCAGAGGCTATTGCGCCTTTGTTGCCTGGCCTCTTAATGAATTTGGTTTTGTAAAATAAACCTGAAAGACATATCAGATTTTGGAAGGATTTTGGATGTAATGAAAGAATGGATTAAAGATATTTTAGTAGCCATTTTGATAGCAGTTATCATAATGCAGTTTATCAAACCGACGATCGTAAAGGAATGCTCCATGCAGCCGACCTTATATGAGAACAATTTTATTATTTTAAGCAAGCAGGCTTACCTTTTCGATAAGCCGGAAAGAGACGACATCATTGTTTTCCATACAAACCTGAAAACACAGACAGGCCAGGAAAAGCTGCTGATCAAGCGTATCATTGGACTTCCCGGAGATACGATCAGCATTGCGGATGGAAAGGTTACGATCAACGGAAAAGTACTCGATGAACCATATACGAAAGAGCCGTATACTTCGGGGTATGTGGATAATCTGGTCATTCCGGACGACAGTCTGTTTGTTATGGGTGACAACCGGCAAAACAGTGCGGACAGCAGAGATCCAAAGGTGGGTCTTGTAAAAATAGATGACATACTTGGAAAGGCTGTGCTACGTTTGTATCCTTTCGGTAAATTCGGTTTACTTCAATAACGGGGTTTTGATAACGGGGGTTCAGTACATAAACGAAGGGATTAGAGGAAAGGTAATTGAAAGAATGAGGAAGACAATATTTGAGTTTGTTAAAACGATCGTGATCGCGCTGGTCATCGCACTGGTCATTACGACATTTATTAAACCGACATTGGTAAAGGGACAATCGATGTATCCGACGATAGAACCAAACAATTATTTGATCGTCAATAAAATACCATATATTGCAGGGGAACCGTCCCATGGGGATATCGTTGTTTTTAAGGCACATCTTTATACGGAAAATGGTGAGGAAAAGGATCTGATCAAAAGGGTCATCGGAATTGAGGGAGATGTGATCGAAGTTAAGGACGGCATCGTCTACCGAAACGGAGAAGCCTTGAAAGAGGATTATATCAACGGCGGGATCACTCCGGGGGATATGGCTCCGTTCACCGTCGACAAGGGGTATATCTTTGTCATGGGGGACAACCGGCCAAACAGCCTGGACAGCAGGGATCCCAGCATCGGGGAGATCTCTGTTGCCGATATCATGGGAAGAGTCGATTTGAGACTGTTCCCGTTCAACGAGATCGGACTAATCAACAGCAAAAAATAAACAGGAGTAACGATGAAGCAGAGAAAACTGATTGCCAACAATAAAAAAGCAAGGCACGAGTACTTCATAGAAGAGGTTTATGAGGCTGGTATGGTATTGACCGGAACCGAGATCAAGTCCATCAGACAGGGCAAACTAAACCTCAAGGAGAGCTACGCCAAAATAGAAGGCATGGAACTGGTCATTTATGGAATGCATATCAGTCCGTATGAACAGGGAAACCGATTCAATTCAGATCCGCTGCGTCCGAGGAAGCTGCTGCTTCATAAACAGGAAATCAATAAGCTGGTCGGGTATACTACCCAGAAGGGGCTGACTCTGGTTCCGCTGACGGTGTATATCAATGAAAAGGGAATGGCTAAGATGGAGATCGCAGTTGCCCGCGGAAAGAAAGACTATGATAAGCGGCAAGACATTGCGAAGCGGGATGCGGATAGGAAGATGCAGCAGGAAATGAAGCAAAAATTTTAATCCTTGCGAAAATAGTCTCAGCTTTGGTATTATCGCTCTTTAAGTTGCAGCCGTTGGGACGCAAAACAAACTTAGCCGTAAACAGTGTTTTGCTAAAATGGTGATACCATTTGCCAAAGGCATATGCACCTTTTCAGAGGATAATAAAGTAAAGCTGCTCCGATATTTTCTTATGGATTAAAATTTTTTCGCCTAAAGTAATCAACTGGATATTTAAATTAAATTAGATTATTATGAAAAAATTTCTACTGTTTAAATGATGAGTCATGTGGTATCATTGCATATAGAGACATCATAATTTATAAAGAGATGTCAATTATTATGGGGGTGTAAAGGTTTCGACGGGGGTGTGGAAGCCAGATAAGCGAGCCGTAGTTGCCTAGTCTACGTTAAAAGAGGCACGTTTAAATATAAACGCTAAAAATAATAACAATTACGCTTTAGCTGCATAGCAGCAGCCGCTTAGGCGGTGCGTCGTCAGCTCTCATTCACCTGTAGGTGAGAAACCTGGCGTCGATTATACAGGAAAACTCTGTGTGAGCTCCTAGTAGCACAGGGGACCAATAGGATAGCCAAAGATTGAGTCTGCTAACGGACGCTATAAGAGGCGAAACAAAAAAACATTAGCTGCGCTCGGAGAAAGTCTTGTGGAAATGCTTTCGGACAGGAGTTCGACTCTCCTCACCTTCACCAAAACATGAAAAATGAGGTCTTGCACCTCATTTTTTTATGTTTTTGATAAAAGGAGTGAGGAGAGGAGAACTCGAAAGAGCGTTCGCCGTTAAGAAAACAGTCGTGGACTGTTTTTAGGTGAACGGTCCAAGCCTGTCACACAGGCGTAGGACGGCAGATTTGCATATATAGCTGCAAGCAAATCTGTGTAACTCTCCTCACCTTCACCATTATGAACGACGGTATGTAATCTGAACATTTTTTTCGGAATGTCCAGAATCATACCGTTTTTCTTATGCTCAAATGCTTATAAACAAAGGGTTTGAGCATTTTCCATAGTTTGAACCGTCTGAGCTCGTTTTGAGAAAACAATAAAATTTCAGAACCTAAAAACTAAAAAATACGACTTTTGAACACCTTTGTCCGATTTTATTGTTTGTCTTGCTTCTTGAAAAACAAGCGTTCATGCGCATTTGGCGTCTTATAATTCAAAGTTATATGCCGACGTTCGTTATTATAACGGTTAATAAACCGCTATACTCGTTCTTTCAATTCGTTTAATGAATGATAGTTGGTTCTGTAAAGCTCTTCTCTCTTCATCGTTGAAAAAAATGACTCCATGACCGCATTGTGCTGTGGTCTTCCTGATGGAGAAAAGGATTGCTTTACACCGCAGCTTTTGAGCAGATTCTGAAATGCATGCGACGTATATTGAACACCACGATCGCTATGAAAAATCAATCCGGCTTCAGGTCTGCGAGAGGAGTAAGCCTGCTTAAACGTAGCTGTGATGAGCTGCGAGCTGTGTTTCTGTGAAATCTTATGGGCGACGACTTTTCTTGCATATAGATCGATTATGGCACAGATGTATTGAAATCTTGATTCATGCTTATAGTAAGTTACATCGCTGACCCAAACCTGATTGGGAGCATGGACAGAAAATCGCATTTTCAGATGATCAGTCTTTTTTTTCTCTCTGAATTGTAAGTAATCCTACTTTGCGCAATTCCGAATACCGTACAGATTCATTTCCTGCATTAATTTGGCGACCATTTTGTCACT
>Ga0183099_1000216_pt1 | contig 50614 bp, 44 predicted proteins | sample Biomet1_FD_127788 | JGI IMG/M metagenome (GOLD analysis project Ga0183099, IMG submission 127788) | Microbial communities from bioreactor (seeded with anoxic lake sediment) at LBNL, California, USA - Biofuel metagenome 1 | ecosystem: Engineered > Bioreactor > Anaerobic > Unclassified ... | reverse complement strand
TGAATGAATCATGAAATAATGTTTATAAAATATTTAGTTTAATAATAATTGAATTGATGAATAAGTTAATAAGATAAAATCTAAGCGCCTGTTTAAGGTCTGGATGTGTAAAAAGAATGACTATGAAAAGGTCCATCCGGAATTCGCTGATATTTATTGAATGAATCATGAAATAATGTTTATAAAATATTTAGTTTAATAATAATTGAATTGATGAATAAGTTAATAAGATAAAATCTAAGCGTGTGTTTAAGGTCTGGATGTGTAAAAAGAATGACTATGAAGTTTTAGGATCAGAAAAACACATCAAGCTGCACACGAATTTTGTCGTTATTTTTATTAGTGCTGATGATTTTTACGTCGTCGTACCAAACGGTCGCAATCGCATTTTGGAAAGGAACATAGTGAACGCCATAGCGAACGCCTTTTTGATCTGATTTTAACGGAATATCATTGCCCATGATGGAATTTGCTTCGAGGTCATGGTAGGTCACAAACGTGTCGAACGAATTTTTTTTCTGTGGGTTGGCTTCTTTATATTTTAGCGAAGCATAGGTTCCCTTGTTATCCGTGCTGGCGGTGCTGTGAATGGTGGCAGCTTCCAGTTTTAAGTTTTTGGCAAATTTCGTGTCAAAACCGCATTCGCTGAAATTGATTTCCGGGCTGCTGTAGGGAAGCGCTTCAATTGGCGTCGCTACCGATCCATGCTCGTAAAGTGCGCGAAGGTTGGTTGCTTTTGAGGTGGGTATAACCAGATCGATTGCTTGATAAGGGCTCGTCTGCATGACGCCATCGGCATAACTAAGCGTAGAATTTGAGCTCGTTCCAGGCCAGTAAGGTCGAGTTGTTCCGGCGACTAAGGTAGTCCGGACATTCTTGCCAAACGATACGAGTCCGCCGCTGACTTCTTGATAAAGACCATGGGTCAGTCCGTAAGCTGGGATATAGGTGAATTGTCCAAGTTTTACGGTCGTGGTATCAAATTGTCCTTTTACATAAGTCTCGAAAAAGGGCAGGTTCCAATCGTGGAGTTTGCCATCGGTAGAATTGGAGAACGGAAGATCATCGCGGAAACAATGGTGGAATTCTCCGGTAGTTGCGAGCGTATATGTATCGCTGAGTTTCCAGGAGACATCCAAAATCAAGGCACTGCCAAAGTCTTGAACGCCATCGGCCTGCGTGTGATCATATCTGGTACTGAAAATGCCATGGACTTGAAGACGATCTTCGGCAGTTGTTTTTTGCGGTGTGGCTTGTACGGTGCTCGGGCTGCTTTCCGTAGTGGCTGCATCTGCGGCCGCTGCAGTGCCATGAGCACCGATAAGACAGCAGAATGCGAGGGCTTTGACCCAATTTTGGTTGTTTTTCAGTGACGATTTGCTTGCTGGTTGTTTCATAAAACCGACCCTTTCATCAAATAAATTCTTTATATAAATTGTACATAAAGCAATGTAAGAAATGAGCAGCTATCAGCTCATTCGACAAGGCTGACCAAAGTTTCGACAAAAGCAGCGTAATTTTTGCATTTGACAATTTTTTGAAGATTATCAATTTCGCGCAAAACATTGATGAGATGGTCAATTGCATATTGTGCAAGCTCCCAATCCGTAGGGCTTAAGGCCAGCATGAGGACAATATCAATTTGGTTGTTGTTCCATAATGGTGGTTTTTCATTGATGACGACAACAAGACCGGTCTTTTTTACGTTTGTATAAATAATATTGGGCATTGCGATATGCCCGAAAATTGTAGGCATGTTTTTATGCAGATTATTTATAGAAACTGCATCGGCAGGGCCAATATACCCATTGGAGGCCAAAAGATTATGCATCATAGTGACCATGGTATCCGGCGTTGATTGTTGTTTCTTTGCCTTGTTGCGGTAAAATAAAGTTTCTCCTCCGATTTGTATGAGCTCATCATGTAAAATTCGTTGCTTTTTTTCCAGCTTTTTGACACAAATTCGTTTTTGGATTTTGGTTAGGATTTTTTCTGAAAGGAAAGGGTCGGTTGTCACACATTCAACCTTGCAGGTCTCTGGCACGGGAACGGTTGAGATGAGTAAATGTATATCCTTGAAATCGGGCAGTTGTTTTTCAGTACGAATGATATCCGCTATGATGATGTCATTGGAAAAGCGTTGCTGCAGGATACGGATCAAATCTTCATCATAATCAAAATAATGTGTGATCATGAGGCCGCAACAGATTTTTTCTAGATCAAGGTCCTTTTGATTGAGGAGATTTATGCCAAGATGCAGGGATAAATAAGCAATATTGTCCTCATTTATTTCTACATCGAGCAGCTGGCCCAGTTCTTCGGCAATTCCGCTGCCGCATTTAAAGGCGAAAGGCGAAGCGAGTTTCATATCTTCTTTTTGCGGATTATTGCTCCAATGACCGTTTTTCAGACGGCATAACAGATTATTGACATTTAACGAGAACCTGATGAGAAAATTCTCATCTTCCAGATTGATGAAGCTAAAATTTTTGCGAATGTAAAAGAAAAGGTGTTCAAGTACGTTATTATATTCTGGTTCGATGAATTGATGAAGCTGTTCTTTGCTCAAGGTTTTAAAATTAGCCGGCATGATGTAGCCTGCGAGTATTTCACGAAGATAATCCACTTCCGCCTCGCTGTGGGGCAGCTTGTATAAGGCAGAGGCTTCGAGAGCGATGTCTCTAGCAAAATCAAGCGTAGAGACAAAGGATTTTTTAACTTGGGCCGAAGTCGTATCGATGGCACAGCCTTGTCGTATACGGCAGATATTGATGAGGATATCAAGGATTAAATTCATGACAAGGCAATCATTGATGAAAAAATGATGCTTGTGGCACTGCTGCATCAACACCGTATATAGTTCATCGATTTTTGCTTCAGGGAATATGTGTTTTACGGAAACATCGGATATTTTGTTTTTATCAAAATTTTCATAAATAATATTGCTTAGAAGATTGCGTTTGGCTCGTTCATTGCCTTCTAACGTAATATAATAGGTGCTGACATTTGCCTGCAGCTTGAATTTTGCTAATTTATGTTTAAGTTTGATGAGATCTTTTTTTGCTGTTTCCAAGCTGATACAGATATCATTGGCGAAAAGTTCAAGATCAATGCCATTTTCCGCATGGACAGGATGCAATAAAAGCTTCTCAAGCAAACAGTTGATTCGTTCTTGTGCAGTCTGGGGCAATTGGCTGTCTTTTTCATAATAGATTTCTTTTCCTTTATCTTTGTGGATCGAGTAACCATATCGGGAGGATTTGATTAGCTCCGGATAGAAAAAATTGATCTCACTCACGTAATTTAGCACCGTGCGCGGGGAGACGCCGATTTTATCAGCCAAAGAAGCAGCTGTGATTTTTTCATCAGCTTCCAACAAAATCTTGATTACCTGTTTATTTTTGTAGTTCATATTCATAATGAAGAATTCTCCTTAAAAATAATTAGAAAAAGACCGATTAGGTAAAAGAATAGGGTTAGAAACGATTTAGCGGCAAGCTGATAAGCTGCTGCAGTTCAGAATAAATGATTAGCCAAAGAAATGGGAACATAGTTTTTATATATTAATTCTATCAATGAAAAAATTTTTTAACAGTTTTTGATTAAGAATGATATCGATAAATTGTATTTATTAATACTTGGAAATTATAACATCATAATTAGATGGCTGTACAATAAATTTTTTCATAGTAAGTGTGCAATAGTTTATTTGTTTAATCGTTTATCCTATCATAAACTAGAGTAGATGATTCATTCGATATATTATTAAAGTAAAGGAATGAGGCTTATGACTGAAAATAAGGATGGGGCAGAGCAAAAAAAGGCAAAATTTACTGTTTCAAGAAGATCATTCTTAAAAGATAGTGCTTTTGTTGTCGGTGGGATTCTTTCCAGCGGCTTACTGCTGTCGGGCTGTTCTAAAAACCCAAATGACCACTTGCGCGAAGCGGAAAAAAAACCAGCAGTTTCTGATGACTGGCTCGGTGCACCACCGGAGATTCCAGATTCGAAAATCAAGGAAACGAAGGAAGCCGATGTCGTTATTGTAGGTGCCGGGGTTGCTGGTTTGTTTGCAGCCAGGGCAGCTTCAGAAAAAGGTGCATCGGTAATTTTGGTTGAACGGGCAGGAATTTGGCAGTGCCGCAGCGGCCAGTATGGAACGATAAACAATAAGATTCAGCGTTCTTTAGGGATTACGTTCGATAAGAATAAAGCTATTTTAGAAAATATGAAGCAAATGGGCTATCGCAGCGATCAACGCATGTGGAATTATTGGGCAGATCACAGCGGTGCAGACTTTGACTGGTTGCTGGAACTGGCACCAGATTTAAAGGTTTTGGCAGAAACGGATACCGATATCGATCGCGACAAAATCAATTTGATGATGATGCACTATCCAACGCCGGCACCGTATAATCGGGACGAAGAAAATAGTCCAACTTATCCAACGGTTATGACTTTTTTACCGAGCCAAAAACCGATTATGGAACGCGTGTATAAGAAGTGTCAAGACCAAGGCTGCCAGTTCATATATTCTACACGGGTGCAAAAATTGATTCGACCGAATAATGAAGGCCGCGTACAGGGCATTATCGGGCAAAACGCCAATGGCGATTACATCAAAGTCAATGCGAAAAAAGCAGTTGTGCTGACGACTGGTGACTATGGCAATAACAAAGCGATGATGAAGCATTTTGTCCCTTGGGCTGTGGATTATATGAATGTATTTCCGAATAAAGACGCTAAAAACTTACCGACGAATACCGGAGATGGTCATTTGATGGGTGCCTGGGTTGGCGGTAAAATCGAAGATGGTCCACATGCGCCGATGATACATACATTGGGTGGCCCACTGGGAACGGATGCGTTTTTTCTGGCAAATACAGAAGGCAAACGTTTTGTTAATGAAGACATCGGGGGGCAGCAGCTTTCCTGCGCGTTTTATCGCCAACCGGGGAACTTTGCTTGGCAGATATTCGATGATAAATGGCCAGATCAGCTTGCATACATGGGCGTTGCCCATGGGAGCGTAAACCATTGTGTACCCGCGGATAAAAATCCTAAATTGCCAAAAGATTGTGGCTGGTCTATCGGAAGAAGCTCTTATACATCGCGGGAGGATTTTCTCAAGACGCCGAATCTTATCATGGCGAATTCTTTGGAAGAATTAGCGAATAAGCTCTTCCCGGATGATAAAGCTGGTCAGGAAAATCTCATTGCATCGATCAAACGTTATAATGAGCTATGCAGTAAAGGTCATGACGATGATTTTGGCAAGATTGGCAAAAGAATGTTCCCGATTGCTACGGCACCTTTCTATGCAGGCAAGATGGAAGGCGGCGCTATGCTTGTCAATATGGGCGGATTAACGGTGAACCCAGAGAGCGGCAACGTTCTTGATAAGGATTATAAAGGCATTGAAGGATTATATGCTGCCGGCAATACGCAGGGCGGACGTTTTGTCGTGGATTACCCGGTCGTTACCGCGGGGGTAAGCCATGCATTTGCGCTGGTCTATGGGCGCCTTGTTGGTGATACGGTAGCAAAATTATAAATAGATTTTTTAAGGAGGGGTGATTGTGACAAAGAACGATATAAAGCAACCTAAATTTATAATTCTCTTGTGTCTGGCAATTCTTATCATTGGCGGCATCGGTTACGCAGCCATGGAAAAGGTCAGCGCGAACCCGGCATTTTGCGCCAGCTGCCATAATATGCAATCGCATTATGATTCTTATGCACAGGGCGATTTATTAGCCAAAAAGCATGCGGATGCAGATGTCACCTGTCATGATTGTCATGAGCCGAGCATGGCGCAGCAAATGGATGAAGGAATCAAATTCGTCACGGGCAATTACGAAGATCCTTTGCCAAAATATGAATATTCAAATGATCAGTGCCTTAAGTGCCATGATTTTGCGAAAGTCAAAGAAAAAACAGCACATTATGGAGCAGAGAACCCACATGATTCGATCCATGATGAAGGCAATGAAACGCCGCAATGTTATCAGTGCCATAGCGTTCATCATAAACAATCCATGGATAAATGCACGAGCTGCCATCCTGTAGACTGGAATGTCGATAGCAGTTGGGAGAAAAAATAACAGATCATTCTCGTGGAGAAAATGTAAAAAAATATCTTGATCATCACACAAAAAGGAATTGCCGCATTGGTTCGCGGCAGTCCTTTTTTGTGTTTAAGGATTCTGAGGTAAAGTATGAAAAAAATAGACATTGTGTTTACAGATCTTTGTAAAAAATTTGGAAGCCTTCAATTATATGAAGGTTTATGTGGAGAAATAGCCGCTGGCACCTGCGTTGCTGTGCTTGGCAAAAATGGTGCAGGCAAATCGACTTTTCTCAAAATCCTTGCGGGCATGCTCGCACCTACTGCAGGAACCGTTCAATATCTGGCGGGAGGCTGTAGTTTGACGCGGGATGAATTTCGGCAGAATACTGGCTTTTTGACGCCCGAGGTGCAATTTTACGAAAATTTGACGGCCAAAGAAAATTTGGCTTTCTTTACAAATATCAGCGGAACAATATGTTCAGCTGAGGCTTTGGCACAAAGATTGTCGGAGACGGCATTGGAGGGTTTTCAAGATGAGCGGGTGAAGAATTTTTCAACGGGGATGAGGCAGCGGCTAAAATTAGCGCTTCTTTTAGCCATTGAGCGGCCAGTCTGGTTTTTGGATGAACCATCATCAAATCTCGATGCGGAAGGCTGTAAACTCATCGGTGATGCGATCACTGATGCCCGCAATGCAAAAAAAACAATTCTGCTGGCGACAAATGATTTGGCGGAGGTGGAATATGCCGATTATGTTATCCGTATTGCCTAAGATCTACTGGATTTTGTGCAAGGAAATGAAGAGCGAATATCGTTCACGTGAAGCTGTTTCTGCATTGCTTTTATTTTCTTTGACGACCTTGTCTGTTGTCAGTATGACCATTGGGAATGAACAGATTTCTCCTGCTTTTTTAGCCGTGTTGTTTTGGATCATTTTGTTTTTTTCAGCGATGGCGGGGTTGTCTCGTGTATTTTTACAAGAGCAGAGTTCTGGGACCATTTATACACTGCGGCTTTATGGGGAAGCTCAGCCGGTTTTATTCGGCAAGTTTCTGTACAATTTTCTTTTGCTCAATTTACTCAGCCTTTTTTTGCTGCCACTGTTTCTTGTGTTTTTGAATGTGGAAATCTATCATCCAGGCTTGTTGTTTCTGATTATATTGGCAGGAAACACGGGAATGGCGATGATTACGACATTGTTGGCATCCTTGCTTATACAAGCGCAAGGTCAGGGCGCCTTATTTACCATTGTCAGCTTTCCGATTTTGCTGCCGATTCTCTTGTTTTGTATCAAGCTCACGACGGTTGTATTTTTACCCGGCACGGTTGATAGCTTGCAGCCGCTTGCTTTTTTAGGGGTCTATGATCTTGTGATGATAGGAATCTCTTCGATTTTATTTGATTATATATGGTGTGATTAGAAAGGATTTTGGTGCGTCATGAATGTTGCTTTGAGCATTTTTACGGTATGTACCGTTTTTGCTGTATTTTACATAGTGCCACCGGCAGAAGGTCTTGGCAATCTGGTTCGTATAGCGTTTTTTCATATTCCGGTTGCCTGGGTGTCTGTCCTGGCATTTTTATTGTCGGCATGGAAAGCTTTTTGTTATCTGCGATACCGAAAGTTATCAGATGATGAGGTAAGCAGCCGGTCAGCTGCATTGGGGCTGCTGTTTTGTTTTATGGCGACAGTCAGCGGGGCGATTTTTGCCAAACTCACTTGGGGCGCGTATTGGAACTGGGACCCACGGCAAATCACCATTTTTATTTTGCTGCTGATTTATGGTGCGTATTTTGCCCTGCGCAGTTCTATTGCGGAAAAAGAATTGCGGGCACGTCTGTCTGCTGTATACTCACTGTTTTCGTGTGCGGCAATGCCTTTTTTGGTGTTTGTTGTGCCACGTTACTATTTTTCGCTGCACCCGGAGCCGATTCTCAATAAAAGCGGCAGCTTTCAAATGGACTATGTTATGGCGGGCGTGCTTTGTTTAGCGCTTTTGAACATCACCTGGATCTTTTTTAGATGTTTGTATCGGGGCGGAAAGGGGAAAGCAGATGAATAGACGCCACATTGTGATCTTGCTTTTTATTTTTGCTGTCGGTGCGTATGCATTGACGGAATTGAGCGTTTCGTTAAGCCCATATGTCATGATCAGTCAGGCAAAGGCATCATCGGTATCCGTACAGGTCAAAGGGAAATTGATAAAAGGTGATGGTGCTATTACGCAAGATAAGCAAAGCCTGCATTTTATCCTTAAAGATGAAAATGGTGATGAGTTGCCGGTTAGCTATGGGGGAGAAGTTCCGGAGAATTTTGAACATGCGACCGATGTGGTTGTGATTGGAAAATATACAGATGGGATTTTTCATGCAGAAAAACTGTTGGCAAAATGCCCATCGAAGTATCAAAAGGAGGGGCAAAACAAGTGATTGGTGTTATCGGTTTCTTTTTCGCCTGTTTATTGAGCATACTTGCTTTTGCATTGTATCTGCCGGGCGGAAATGGTAAGAAAAAAACATTTCAGGCAGCAAATAAAATATACTATGCGTCCGTCATTTGCACGATCATCGCATCTGTTTTTTTCTTGCAGGCAATTTTGGCAGATAAATTTCAGTATGCCTATGTATTGGAGCATTCATCGAAAAGCCTAGGCTTTTGGTATAAAGTCGCTGCTTTTTGGGCCGGGCAGGAAGGGTCGTTTTTACTATGGTTCCTGCTGCATGGTTTGATTGGCGTGTATTTCTTGAAAAAAAATAAGATGGAGCAGCCGACATTTTTTATCTACGTGATGGTGCAGGCGATGCTGGCATTGTTCCTGCTAGCTAAAAACCCTTTTATGTTGGCACAGATGCAAGCGGACGGGGCGGGTTTAAATCCGCTGTTGCAGGATTTTTGGATGGTCATTCATCCGCCAGTTGTTTTTATCGGCTATGCGGCTTTTGCAGTTCCTTTTGCTTACGCCTTGGGAAACTTGCTGGGACGGCAACCGCAGGGTGATTGGATAAAAAAATCCTTGCCTTGGGCTCTGTTTGCCTGGCTTTCCTTAGGCGCAGGCATCTTTATGGGTGGATATTGGGCCTATAAAACGTTAGGCTGGGGTGGTTACTGGGGCTGGGATCCGGTGGAAAATGCATCGTTGGTACCATGGCTTAGCGGCGGTGCCTTGGTACATCTCTTGTATTTGGCAAGACGAGAGCCCGCTGTAGAGCGACTGGCTCATTTTTCAGCGATTCTTACGTTTTGTTTGGTTTTGTATGGCACTTTTTTGACAAGAAGCGGTGTTCTCAGTGATTTTTCCGTCCATGCTTTTAGTGGAGACGATTCGTATATTTTGCTGGCTGGTGGCATATTTATTGTAATCGGTATAGCTTTTGCGATTTTTTTGTATCGCTATAAGTCTTTGCCAGGGCTTGAACTGCCAACAAAGACAGAGAGCAGGGCATTCCTTTTATTTATTGGTGCACTTTTGTTCTATGTGATTGCGCTCTTGGTTTTTATAGGCATGTCAATGCCCTTTTTTTCCACTCTTTTGGGCAGTCCGCAAAATGTGAGTGCCAGTTTTTATAATCGTTCTCTGCTTTTGCCTGTGGCCATGCTTATGCTGGCTTTGGTATTTTCCCCAATATTTGATTGGTTGGGGAATCGGTCCGTCAATTCATTGGAATTCTATGTGATTGCCAGTACGGGCATGGTAGCAGGCTGTGTGCTTTGTCTATTTTATGGGCTTTGGACGCCTTTATATCTTGTGATTGCAGCATTTTCTTGTGCCTGCTTAGCAGTCCATGCTTTGTTTAGTCGAAAAATGTCGTTGCCGGCAGTTATTTCTCATATGGGGATAGCTGTGCTGGTTGTTGGAATTATTTTTTCTTCAGCCGCTTCTACGACAGAGGAAAACTTGGTATTTTCGGCAGATCAGCCTGTTTTGCAGGTCTATGGCAGAGGGCTTTCCTATGCGGGGGCGAATATGAGCGAGGATTACCGGTTTGCCCGTTATGAATTTTCCTTTGGTGAAGACTCGTTGACTTTACTGACCAAATTAACGAGTGACGGGCAACTGGCAGCAAAGGAACCGGCAATTTTACATGAGGCATTGGGTGATTTTTATCTGGCAGAACAGAATAAGAATTTATCGATGAGTTTCAAGCCACTGATCATTCTCGTGTGGCTGGGCTGTATCTTAATTACAACCGGGATACTTATGGCATTGGCAAAGCAAATAAAAAAATAATTTCACTGCAGGCGCTGGTCCTAACTGGGCTAGCGTTTTTTGCTGCGGATATTTGATATATTGTGCACAAGTCTTTGTAGATAGGACTAAATGAACATTTTATTTCCGGGAAGGGCATGTTAAAGTATTAATGTAAGGATACGGGCTTAAACTGGGAAAGTGTTGCCTAAGGAGTCAGGCAATGTATGCAGTTAAAGCGAAGGAGATATGAGCATGTCAAAAATGATAGCGGTAACGGAATTGACGCCGGGGAAGGTTCTGGCCGATGCAGTTCTTTCCGTTGCGGGAAAAGTCCTTTTAGGAAAATCAGTCGAGCTGACGGCAAGGCATATTTCTTTATTGAATACTTGGGAAATTCAGAATGTTTTTATTGAATCGGATGGTAATGATACAGACCCAATAGCGGCGGTTGAAAATGAAGAAGAAGCGACAACGGGATCTGCTAAATATGAAGAGTTCAGTGCAGCTTACGATGCAATCGTTTCCAGTGTAACGGGATCTTTTGAGCTCATTCGTCAAAGCAAGATCATTCCGGTGACACATTTTAAAGATACAGCTGGAGAAATAAAATCATCGATTGAAACAAATAATTTTGAAATCATGAATTATTTATTGGCGGGAAATTATAAAATAAAGGATGTAATTTCCCGCCATTCGGTGATGGTAGCCTATATGGCAGGCGTCATTGCCCGGCAAATGAAATGGTCAGAGAAAGATATCGAGGGTGTGGCTTTGGCGGGGCTCATGCATGATATTGGAAACCTGGTAGCTAACCGTGATGTTTTGAGCTATCAGCAGGCTCATATCGCTGAGACCGCAGGGCTGCTTAAAAATGCCAGGGGGATTCCGGCAGAGGTGATTCTTGGAATCGTACAACATCGCGAATATGCGGATGGGACCGGCGTTCCTACAGGATCAAAGGCGGGGCGGATCCATCCCTATGCAAAAATCATCGCCGTTGCCGATAGCTTCCACAACCAAGCGTATGCAGAAGAATATGCCAATCCATTTCCTTCGCTTGATATGTTGACGCGTGAAATGTATGGAAAATTTGATGCCGATGTATGCCAAAAGTTTATTTCTCGCTTGAAAGACAGCTTGATTTTGAATAGAATCTTACTTTCCGATGGTGAAGAGGCAGAAATCATATTTTTTAATCGGGACAGTTATGAAATCCCGGTTGTCAAAACGAAGGAAAATCAAATCATCGATCTGGCAAAGCGGCGAGACTTATCAATTGCTAAGATTGTTATTCCAAAATAGTATCTCAAAGGGCAGGGAGCATAAGCTTCTTGTCTTTTTTTATTACAAACAAAAAATTCACAATATTGCAAAGAAATCTGCTATAATGTAAAGTAGAAAGGGGGGAGAACCAGATGGCTGTGAATGCAATTTATGCGGCGGCTGCAGGTCAGGACGCTACGTATATACTCAGTCAACTCAAACAGGAAAAAATTGATTTGGAAAATCAGATTTCACAGACAAAGTCGCTGGATTCTTCAGGAAATAAAACTTCTGTTCTTGAACTTGAACAAGAGAAGACTAAGCTGGAAGAGCAGATTTCAGCAGTGCAAAGTGCTTCTGCGACATCCTCGTCAAGGACAGAGAAAGAATCAACAACTAATAAAGTAGAAGACAAAACGCAAGAGAAAAACATGGGGCCGGCATATAAGGCATCCATCAGCTCATCGGGGTTGGAAGCCTCGAATCAGCAGCAGCAGCAAGCTGCTCAGCAAAAAAAAATGGATTTGATTTCCTCATTGACGTTATGAAGATAGATTTAAAAAAAGCCGCATATTTTTGTGCAGCATTGTTATAAACCCTTGCGAATGTATATTTGCAGGGGTTATTTTATTGATTGACGAATTCTTAAAAAAGTTCTTCCGGCATGGGATTGTCAGTATGGTCAGCCAAAAAGCAGCTAAGGGGAGACACTTATGGTTTTATGTATGAAGAATGGGAAGGTAAACACGATTGGTATTTTTTCAGTACCGCACTTGAATGGGCATTGAAAAAATTTGTTTTGAGAATGCAAACGCTCTAAAAAGACTCACGGCTGAAAAATGTCGTGAGTCTTTTACTTTTGCGGTATTTTTGCAGATATTTAATGAGATGCGATATAGTCTGACCAAATTTTTTTGTAAGCCGTTTCAAGGTCTTGCATATAGGCAGCTGCATCCATTAGCGGTGAGTTTTCCATGCGTTCACGCAGTTCGCCGCGGTGGAGTTCATTTAGGCGCTTTTTATTTTTGGCTAGACAAACTGCTTTTTCGATGTATTCATCTTTGTCATAGGCGATGCATTCTTCAAGTCCGATATTTTTGAGAATGCTAAGACCAAATCTTGATCCATGGCGCGCTCCCGCTAAGGTGATTAGCGGAACGCCCATGTAAAGAGCTTCGCAGCTGGTTCCGCCGCCGACATAGGGAAAAGTGTCAAGTGCTATATCCATATCCAGATATTCTTTCATATGCGATAATGACAGGGGCAGGCATTGTACTTGTTTTAAATCAAACCCTAAAAGCAAAAGACGCTGGCAGACTGTCTCGATTCCATAGATCGTGTTAAAAATTTTATTTTTAAGTACAAGCCTGGAGTTTGGAACAGCTGCTAGGATGCTTTTCCAGACCAATAGCATTTCATCAGTGACTTTGGCAAACGTATTGAAACAGCAAAAAGAAATATAATTTTTGCTGTTGCTGGGAGCTTCCTGACAAGCAGGTGCTTCGCCTCGTTTAGTGTAACACCAATGAGAATGAGGCAGATGCAAAAGTCTTTCGCTGAAGTAGGCATCATTTTTCGCCGCAGGATCTATATGTATATCGGTAAGAAAGTAATCGATGGTTTTAAGTCCTGTCGTATTGAAATATCCGATACCGCAAATTTGCACGGGAGCTGGTTTATAGGCTAGAATCGGTAAGCAGTTATTGGATGTATGACCGGATAACTCAAAGAGGATGTCAATGTTATCGTCATGGATCTGTTTGGCCGCAGCGGCAGGATTTAGACCGTCGATAGAGCGCCAGATGATGGCTTGATCTTTGAGCTGCTCGGTGACACTGTCTTCTGCACAGTTACAATAGCAGTAGATTTCAAAGGCTGTTCGATCGAAATTTTTAAGTAAATGATAGATAAAATAGATGACAACGTGATTACGAAAATCCGGAGAAACATAGCCTATGCGGATTTTGTTATTTGAAATAGATCGGTGGTGGCTGTAAGGAGTCACATCAGCAAAAAACGCATTGTATTTTTGATGGGCGAAGTAAACTTCTTTGTCAGTCGTATCGGCAGTGTAATGCAGGCACATCAAATAACTGCTGTAAGCAGCTATTTTTTCACGAGTATCTTCTGCCGTCAGACTGCATTGGAGATAAGCTGCAATGCCTTTCTCTGTTTGTCCGAGTTCAATGTAAAGACTAGCAAGTTTTTTGCAGGCTTGGCTGACTACTGTGTTTGTAAAAGTTTCTCCATAAAGAGCTTTTGCCGCTAAATTTAAATTTTCTAAAGCAAGAATCTGTTTTGGCGGATTCGCCTCTTTTTCATAGTATAAAGCAATTGTCATGTAAGCGCCAAGGTAGAGTGGATTGAGAGCAATGACCTTTTGTGCCAGCTTAAAAGCACCTTCTTCATTGCCAAAATACAGTTCAAGCGAAGAATACAGATATAGAGCTTCATAATCTTTTTCGTTTGCAGCGGCGAATTGTCTGGCAGTTTCTAAAGCGTGCAAAGGCTCGCCGGCGCTTATATAAAGTTTTATTAATTGATGGAAGGCGAGTTTATTTGTCTTTTCTTCTTGAAGCAGGCTTTCTATGCGTTGGATTTTTTGTTGTAGGGTATTTTCCATGTGTATCTAATCCTTTATATTGAAAGTCGATGATTTTCTGAAGGTGAGGTGCATAACCTTACATTCGTTGCTTGATTATATCATATTTAAAAATCTCTTTGGCAATCTTCGCGATGTTTTTGCGGCTTTCTTTTAGTATGGATTTTATCTCCAATCTTATGATTTTTTTAGGCTTGAACAAAAAGACTCAAAATCCTTGCGATAGGTAAAATAGTCCCATTTACAAAAAGGTTATCAATGGTGTTTGTCGAATACCTTAATAATATTCAAGAAAGATTTGTTCGGATTATAGGTAGAATTTATTCGATGAGGGTTAGTAAATATGACTAAAAAGGACTTGGTCATTATGCATGAGAGCAGAGAGTATGTTACGGGAAAATAAACGAGCTGTAAAATGTAAGGGATATCCCGATGGGAATAATGTCTTATTGGGCGCTGGAGGAGGGAATCAATGAAGGCGAAAACAAAATCTTTGCAATCCATACGCGATAAAATCATAAAACGTCTGACCTTGTCTTTTTTAGCAATGACGGTGTTGATTTATTTGGTGCTAAACAGCATTATTTTCAATAAAGTCGATCTTTTGGAAGAAAGCTATGCTAAAGAACATGTTTTAAGAGTGATGAAAACAATTGAGCATGATCAGAAAAATATGGAAGAAATGATCAATGATTGGGCATCCTGGGATGATACATATCAATATATACATAATCATGACGAACAATATGAAAAAAATAATTTGGGTTATAGTACATTTTTGAATTTGAACCTGGATTTGATTGCTTTTATCGATGAGAAGGGCAACTACGTTTATGCTGGACAAAATGATTTAGAAAATAGAGAAGATAAGGAAGTTGCACCAATTCCACAGGCGTTTAAGGATTACATAGCAAAAAGTCCGATTGTGAATAACATGGCTCCTGGATATCGTTTGCAAGGGATTGTTGTGGTAGACAATCGCGCATTGATGATTGCGGTAGCGCCTATTTTACAGACAGATGGAGAAGGTCCTGTTCGGGGACATGTCATAATCGGCCAATATCTTGATCAAGAGAAAATCGCTAGCTTAAATGATCAATTGGCAGTAGATTTGGCCTTGACACCATTAAAAGATAAAGGGCAAGTCAAAGATTTTGCGACGCAGCAAGAAAGTAAATCCGTGCGTATTCAAGTTATCAATGAGGATAAAATCGCGGGCTATGCAGTATTAGATGATATCTATGGGGAACCGGTTTTGGGCGTGACGGTGACGTTGGCTAGATCCATTCACGCTATTGGAAAAAATGCAATCATGATAACTTTATTGGTTTTATTTGTGCTCTTTCTCGTCTTTTTTACGGTGATGATTTCCTTTTTAGATCATAGTGTACTGCGACGATTGAGTAGACTTAGCGAAGAAATACGTATCATTGGCGGCAAAAGAGCGTTTTCAAGGCGACTGGAGCCACCTTCGACGGAGGATGAATTGACCGCGGTCGCAAAAGACATCAATGCGATGCTGGATGCTTTGGAAGATGCACAAAATCAGATTAAGTGTAATGAAGAACAGCTAAAGCTTGCCAATGAGAATCTGCAACGTGAAATCGGAGAGCGGAAACAGGCGCAGGAAGATATCAAATATGTAGCATATCATGATTACCTGACAGAATTGCCAAACCGTGTTCTGGGAACAAAGCTTTTAAACCGTGCCGTTGACCGCGCGGGGGATACAGATAAAATTCTTGCGGTGCTTTTTTTGGACATCGATGGTTTTAAGTTGGTCAATGACAGTATGGGACATGTTGTCGGCGACCGGTTGTTAAAAGAGGTTGCTGGACGATTGCAAAAAACACTTAGAGCCAGAGATGTCGTCGCCAGATTTGGCGGAGATGAATTTATCGTTTTGCTTGAAGATATAAGAGATGCAGCTGATGTTGAACAAATTGCCGATAAAATCGTAAAATGTTTTCGCAGGTCATTCAGCTTGAGTGACCAGGATGTTTTTGTGACAACCAGCATAGGTATCGCGATATATCCAAACGATGGAAAAACAGCAGATGCGTTGATTAAAAATGCCGATATTGCAATGTATAAAGCGAAGGAAAGCGGGAAGAACCAACACGCCTTTTGCACACAGAGCATGCGAAATGCGGTCAACAAAACGCAGGAACTCAGTAATTTGCTGTATGGGGCAATCGAGAGAAATGAGCTGGAGGTATATTACCAACCGCAAGTCAGCTGCCAGACCAATGAAATCGTTGGCATGGAAGCTTTGGTGCGTTGGAATCATCCGACACTGGGCTTGATTCTTCCGCATGAATTCATTTCTTTGGCGGAACGAAGCGGGCTTATTTTTCCGATTGGATCGTGGATTTTGCAGCAAGTTTGCGAGCAAAATCGGCGCTGGCGCCAGGCTGGATATCCTGCCATTCGCATGGCAGTCAACGTTTCCTTGCATCAGTTCAAAAAACAAGATTTGTTGGTAATGGTAGAACAGATCCTGCATGAAAATGGTCTCACTCCCAGCAGTCTTGAACTAGAAATCAGTGAAAGTATTGTTTTGCGACAAAAAAATGCGATTATCGATATCATGGAAGACTTTCAGCGGCAAGGTATCCATATTGCAATCGATGATTTTGGTACAAAGTATTCGTCTTTAGTTTATTTGAAGCATTTCCCGGCCAATAAAATCAAGATCGATATGTCTTTTGTTCGCGGGATCGGTGTCAATGAAAAGGATGAGGCCATCATAAAAGCAATCATTGTGCTCGCTAAAAGCCTACATATAAAAGTCATTGCTGAAGGCGTGGAAACACAAAAGCAATGGAACTTCCTCAAAAAACAAGAATGTGACGAAGTGCAGGGGTATTACTTTTATCGGCCGATGGCAGCCGTTCAAGCGGGGCAATTGCTTGCTGATATCGCGGCTGAAAAGGCAAGGCGAACTCCGGAGTAATGCATTTTAAACTAGTTTGTTTTTCCGATTTGCATCCATCCGTCCATCCGTGTATCATAGAGTTTGAAATGAACACGAAGGGAACGAACAGATATGAATAATGCAAATAGATGGAAAACATATGTATATGCAGCCTTTTTCTTGGCGATTGCGATTTTGCTGCAAAGCATTCGCTTAATTATACCGATGGTTCCAGGACCTGTTAATATGTTTTTGATTGGCAGTTTGGTCAATATGACTTTATTGCTGGCTGCAATCTATACGAAGAACCCTCGAATGGCACTGTTGGGATTGATTTTGCCTTTGGTAGCTTTTATGCAGGGCAATCTGCCCATCGTCTTTATGGTTCCGATTGTCGGGTTGGGAAATGTCTTGTATGCTTTACTGGGTTATTATCTTTGGCAAAATCGGTGGATATGGATTGCCGCTGTTGCCAAAGCTGTTTTTTTGGCAATCGGGACAAAGATGCTTTTGTCGATGATCCATTTACCAGATCAGGCAGTAGCGGCCCTATCCTTTATGATGAGTTGGCCTCAGGCAGTGACGGGTTGTTTGGGAATTATTCTAGCAAAAATTCTTTTGCAGCGCTTGCCTCATAGACAATAAAATATCACGATAGCATAAAAACAGCCTGGCGAATTTTTCGTCAGGCTGTTTTTATGTCATTGCAGTTTTTATAGAAGGCGAGTTTGGCAATTGTTTTTCATTGATCAAGGTGTCAGGCCGATGAAAATTGTCGGGATTTTCATGATCGTGTGGATACATCATGGTTGACGTTCCAGCGGCAATACAGATTGAGCGCATCCAAAATGCGAGAGGCTTGTTTTCGTTGGTTGAGACTGGGAAAAGTTGTATGGGATGAATTGACCATAAAAGTTAAAATTTGTGAAAATAGTCCTTAATTTTTGGAATAAAATGACGATATAAAAGTATAAGGACATAATTTAATCCAAGGAGGGGTTAAAATGTTAGAAAAAGTAATGCGTGTTACAAGAACACCTGTGATTCATCGGTATGATATTTATCAACCGCATGAACAAGACCGCGGACAAAGCTGGTCACAAGGTAAAAAGGATAAAAAAGATGGATTTGAAGCAATTTTGCAAAAGACCATCGCGAAAAAGAATACAGTAAACACGTCATTGACGCCGCCATATGAAGTAGATCTTCATAAATCCCTGTTTTGACGAATGTTTTTAAGTAAGGTATAATGTTTGCAAAACATGAAGATGGGCGTGAATGGATGGAGCAAGATGAATTTTATATGAAACAAGCTTTGGCCGAGGCGCAAAAAGCTTTTGAGTTAGGTGAGATTCCTATCGGCGCTGTTTTAGTCGATGAACATGGAACGGTTATTTCCAGAGGGCATAACATGCGTGAGATTTGGCAGGATGCTACGGCTCATGCAGAATTGATCGTCATCCAAGATGCCTGCAAAAAGTTGAAAAGATGGCGTCTATCTGGCACAACCCTATTTGTCACGATTGAGCCTTGCCCCATGTGTGCCGGGGCACTGATCATGAGCCGGGTTGATCGGGTAGTCTATGGTAAGCCCGATTATAAAGCAGGGGCAGCAGAGTCCTTATTCAATATAGTTGACAATAGGGCGTTGAATCATCAACTCAAAGTGACTGCCGGCGTACTCGAAGACGACTGTGCGGCAATCATCAAAAAATTTTTTATCAAGTGCCGCCAAAAAGAAAAAGACAATGTTTAATCCGTAGCCGCAATCGTGGCTGCGGGTTTTCTTTTTTGTTACTGTTATTTTGTAAAAGTTGTTTTATAAAGTCAAAAACTGCTATATTTACATTTAAATCTAAATATGATATACTATTTTATGTTCTGTAGAGAACATTACGGAGAGGTGTCCGAGTGGTCGAAGGTGCTTGACTCGAAATCAAGTGTACCGCAAGGTACCGTGGGTTCGAATCCCACCCTCTCTGCCAGTAGTAATCTTAAGGCTTCGCGTGGCTTGCGCGGGGCCTTTTTTTTGGTTCGCCCGACAATGGGAGTATCTTGGCGGTGAAAGTCCGCTATGGGCTTGGTAGTGGGAACCATTAGCTGAACAGCAAGGGTGTCCATCGTGAGGTGGAATCTGAAGGAAGCTGAAAGCAAAGTCTTGCACCGACGAATAGAAACTGCATATAAGGCATATATGGAACGGACGAGTTTGCCAAACAAAACAAAGTCCAACACTACCCGAATTCTACAGTGTAAATGCAGCGGTGACATGAGATGAAAGATACTGTTCTTAATCGGGGAGATCTGGATGGTATGCTTCCGACAAGAAGGATAAATATTTACTACAGAAGTAACTCATATAGAGATATGTGATTGAACATCCAGAAGTCAGTTCAAACCATAGTACTGCTTGAACCTACCGAAAGGCTAGGTTAGGGAAGGGTTTGACGGTAAATAAGTTTGAGATGTTAAGAGGGCAAGTCATGTTTGAAAGCAGTCAACCCTAACGGGACTGTCTAACAGAGGATAGAGTGGAACTCGAAAGTAAAGGTTAGAAGTGCTTAGTGAATCCTACACTTAACACATGAAGGTAAACTTCACTTATTCATTTACCGAACCGCCGTGTACCGAACGGTACGCACGGTGGTGTGAGAGGACGGCGGTTAGTCGCCGCCTCCTACTCGATTGCCTGAAAATAGGCGGAATTAGTGAATTTGACCCCGAGAGAAATTTTATTTTAATTTAAGGAGATAGAAGGATATTAAATTTAGATAAAATATTCCCGGAGATTATTAAGGAATTCTAGTTGATACCTATACATTATGGATGATTTCCCATACACCATACCTCAATTTTAGCAGGTTGAAGGCGTAGGTCGAAACAGGAACCCACCCGTTAAACGTGTTACGTACATATTAGGAATAAACTCTTTCTGTAAAAATACTTTGCTATTTTCTACCACCATTCTACCTGGTTGTGGTAGAATGGTGGTAGAAATGTAGACGAATATAAAGAAGGTGAGCTGCATACTATGGATTTTGTTGAAAGTAAGCTCGTTGAATTAAAAGAAACCATTGTAGACGATATAAAAAAAGAAGTGATTGCTTTTATCAATAGTGAGGGCGGAAACCTTTATGTTGGTGTGGCGGATGATGGTCGCGTAATGGGTTTGGATGATCCACAGAGTGATATGTTGCGGTTAACCAATATGATTCGTGATTCCATTAAGCCCGATGCAACTATGTTTGTCGAGTGCCAGATAGAACATATCGATGAAAAAGATATTATTCGAGTGCAGGTGCAAAAAGGAACGCATGCGCCTTACTATCTTATTGGCAAGGGGATTCGTCCGGAAGGTGTCTTTGTAAGGCAGGGAACATCTTCGGTGCCGGCATCTGAAGATGCAATTCGTCGCATGATTAAAGAAAGTGATGGCGATTGCTTTGAGACGATGCGTTCCTTAAATCAGGATCTATCTTTTGAAACCCTAACCGAGGAATATAATTCCCGTGATATTATGCTGGGAGCTCCGCAGATGGTATCGCTTGGAATAAAGACTCCGGATGGCGTTTATACAAATTTGGGACTGTTATTATCGGATCAGTGCACGCATACGATTAAAACGGCATTGTTTTCTGGTGTAAAAAAAGAACAGTTTCAAGATCGTAAGGAATTTTCTGGTTCTATATTACAACAGATGAACGATGCATATGCTTTTATTGATTTGAATAATAAAAAGAAGTCTACCTTTTCAGGTTTACATCGCATGGATCAGAGAGATTATCCGGAGACAGCTGTAAGAGAGGCTCTGCTCAATTCCTTAGTTCATCGAGAATATTCATTTAGCAGTAGCACGTTGATTAGCATATTTTCTGATCGTATAGAATTTGTTTCTCTAGGTGGGTTGATCAAAGGTCTCACATTGAAGGATATTATGCTGGGGATATCTCAATGCCGTAATGAAAAACTGGCTGCTGTATTTTATAGGTTGCAGCTCATTGAAGCTTATGGAACGGGGATCCCTAAAATTATTGAAAGCTATGAGGGGGACTCCTGTCAGCCGAAAATTGAGTCTTCGGATAATGCGTTTAAGATTACTTTGCCAAATCGTAATCAAGACGTGGCGTATTTGCCAGAGACAACGAAATCGGAACGAGCTGTGCTGGCTTTTGCCGGTGAAAAAAGAAAACTGCAACGCATTGATGTAGAAGAAAAACTAGGGGTTTCAAGAAGTAGGGCTAACCATATTCTTAAACAGTTGCTTGATAAAGGCATGTTAAAGCCAGTAGGAAATGGACGCAACCGGCAGTATATCATTAGCAAATAAGATGTTTGCTGCTTGTTGAGCTTATAATGCATGGAAAGCTGATGGCAACAAATGAGACGGAAATGTGTTGCCACACCATGGTACAGAGTAGTATTTTACAAGAATCACTTGAGGGTAATATGGCTTAAAGCGTTAAAAAATAGTTAAAATATGCCCTTTTATTTCATGTTCGGAGTTAATAGCAAGCTTCTTATGAAGAACCTTTTGTAAAATATCAATATTATTGTGAGAAAGAAAGTTTTTCACGAATTTCCTTTACGAGCCATCGAATAAAAGGTTCGTCATTATAGATTTTATTTATTTGTTCAAATTCATTTTGCAACTGGCCATTTCTTTTACTGAAGAAATATAGCATTCTATGATATAATCAAAGATAAGATATTTACTTAAAGGGCTGAATCATATAGGATAATCCAGCTCGATTATTGGGTTGAAGCTTGAGGAGGTCTTGAGATGAGTTTAAATGATATAATTGATGATGATGATATTGTTGTTAAACGAGTAAATGCAGCAGTCAAGATTGCTCTGGAAAAAAATAAGGCAATGGATATTCCGAGTATTGTTTATGATCGTGAGACACAAATGATATACGAGCTTAGGAGCAATGGGGAACGTGTGCCGGTAGCTAAACGTTCGTGGAAAGGTCGTTACAGTGAACGAATTGCAGAAAAAACCTGAGATTGTTGTTTTTGCAGGACCTAATGGTTCGGGTAAAAGTACTTTTACTGAGATTTTACGACCGTTGATGGATTATATCAATGCGGATGAAATAAAGAAAAATCTTAAATGTGATGACCGAGAAGCAGCCGAAATTGCTGAAAACCAGCGAGAAAAACATCTGGCTAATAAAGAGGATTTTTGTTTTGAAACGGTTATGTCAACGGACCGAAATTTAAAGCTACTGCAAAGAGCTAAAAATGCCGGATACTTTATCCGTTGTTATTATGTACTGACAGTAGATCCTATGATTAATATTTATCGTGTAAAAGCAAGAGTGGCAGCTGGTGGACATTCGGTTCCAGAAGAAAAAATTTCTACACGATTTTATCGGGCAATGAATTTGGTTGCTGAAGTGGCGAAGGTTTGCGATATTTGTCATATATATGATAACTCCGAGGAATCTGCCTTTCGGATTTTTAAGAAACGCAAAGATCTTTGCTATTATGATGAATGTAGTGATTGGCAGCTAGAGGATATTCAACATTTGACAGGGATCCATGATCTTGAGCATAAAGATTTGAATCTTATAAAAGAATGAAATAGTAATCTTAAGGCTTCGCGTGGCTTATGCGGGGCCTTTTTTATGTTTTAGATTAACTAATGGTGATGGAGTGCTGGCAAGGCTGAAAAGAAATATATATATAAGCAAAAAATAGCATAATAGAAGATAGTTTTATTAAAGATCCGCGACTTGATAATCGCGGATCTTTTTGCTGGGCATAACCGTTTTTTCAAGGATTGGATGTTTAAGCTATGTAAATAAATGCGAATCGATATCATTTATTTTCGTATTCTATTGACAAGGTGATATAAAGATACTATACTAAAACAAATAACAAAAAGTAACCTTGTTATAAATAGTAACATAAATCAATTTAATATTTGAAGGGAGTTTTTTTACATGTCATATGCAACAACTAACCCATATACAGGAGAAGTAGTAAAGTCGTTCCCGACGGCAACGGATGATGAAGTTCGGTCGGCGATTGCTCTTGCGGATACTACATTTAAGACTTGGAAGGATACCTCCTATGAGAAAAGGGCTGCGGTTTTGTCTAAGGCAGCGAGTATCTTACGGAATAAACATACGGAATATGCTAAAATATTGACGCTTGAGATGGGGAAATTGCTGTCTGAAGCGGAAGCGGAAGTGGAATTGAGTGCTAAGATTCTGGATTACTATGCTAAAAATGGTGCTGAACAATTAAAGCCCCGGCCTTTATCTGTTGAGGGGCTTGCCGATGGTGAAGTAAAGCTTGTATATCAACCATTAGGCGCACTTTATATTGTAGAACCATGGAATTTTCCTTATTATCAAATCGTGCGTGTTTCGGCCCCGCAATTGATGGCGGGCAATACTATATTATTGAAACATGCCTCAAATGTGCCGCAGGCGGCCGCAGCTTTTGAAGCTTTGTTCTTGGAAGCGGGCCTTCCCAAAGGGGCGTTTATCAATTTATATGCGGCACATAGCCATAGTGAATTGATTTTATCAGATCCACGCGTTAGAGGTGTGGCATTGACCGGCAGTGAACCAGCAGGGGCTTCGGTGGCTTCAATTGCTGGAAAGCATTTGAAAAAAAGCACGCTTGAACTAGGTGGTTCCGATGCGTTTATCGTGTTAGAGGACGCCGACATTGATAAAGCAGTTGAATGGGCAGTATTTGGCCGTCACTTTAATGCGGGCCAGGTTTGCGTTTCTTCGAAGCGAATCATATTGGTGGATGCCGTTTATGACGAATTTGTTGAAAAGTATACAGCGGCAGTAGCCAAATTGAAACCGGGAGATCCATTAGATCCGTCAACGACTTTGGCGCCGCTTTCTTCACAAGATGCGCTTGAACTCTTGAAAAAACAGGTGGATGCAGCAGTTGCTGCCGGGGCTACGATCAAAACGGTAGGTGAGCCAATTCCTGCGAAAGGGGCATTTTACCAACCGGCAATTTTAGAAAATATCACAAAGGAAAATCCAGCATATCATACAGAAATGTTTGGACCAGTCAGCCAAATCTATCGTGTAGCGGATGAAGCGGCAGCAATTGAATTGGCAAATGATTCTCCTTTTGGTTTAGGTGGATCGGTATTTACGAAAGATATTGTTCGGGGGCAGCGTGTAGCTGAGCAGATTGATACTGGCATGATGTTTATCAATCATCCAACTAGTGTTAGAGCGGATATCCCTTTTGGCGGCGTAAAGAATTCTGGCTATGGCCACGAATTGATTGATCTTGGGATTCATGAATTTGTAAATGCTAAAGTCGTTGCGAATATGCCGATCGATGGCAGTTTTTAATTCCAGTGTTTGCAGATAAGATTGTTTTTGGCTTTTAAACTGCAGCTGGTAGCAAAACCTAAAAATCAAAAGTGTATAGGAGCTGTTCTTATGAGAGTGGATGTCCTGTTATTTCCGGAGTTTGAAACTTTAGATGCGTTTGGTCCAATTGAGATCTTTGGGCGAGTTGATGAATGTGAACTGCACTTTATTTCAACCGAAGGAGGTTTGGTTTCCAGTAGTCAAGGCGTTTTTGTGGTGACAGAGAAAATTGATTTGTCTAATGAGTCGGAGGTTTTTCTGGTGCCGGGCGGCATGGGAACGAGGTCTCTCGCGGACAATGAATCATTTATTCACATCATAAAGACATTGGCGCAGAAGGCGAAGTATTGTCTTACCGTTTGTACGGGTTCGGTTTTGCTTGCCAAAACTGGTTTACTGGATGCGCGGCGTGCCACATCAAATAAGCGTTCCTTTGCTTGGGTCAAAGAGCAGCGCCCTGAGGTAAAATGGCAAGGCTCTGCCCGCTGGGTAGTGGATGGCAAATTTTATACTTCATCAGGTGTCTCGGCGGGGATGGATATGGCTTTTGGTTTTGTTGCAGATTATTTTGGACAGGCGAGGGCTGTGGAAATTGCCGCAAGAATAGAATATGTATGGAATGCAGACTGCGACAAGGATGACTTTGAAGTATCCTAAAAAATAAAAGCGTTTTGCAGCGAAAATGGTCCTTTTGCGCTAGAGATGATCTAATGCAAAAGGACCATTTTTTATTTGTATGATTTTAGTTTAAAAAAGTTGGAGCAACATCGACTCATTTGCGCTTATGTTCGTTTACTGAAAATCATCAAAACTTAGTTGCGGATTTTTATAGGATCTTACGGGACGTTTTGTTAAGTGGTCATTTTCCTCGATGTGGCCCAGTAAAAGAGGCGATGCGGGGTCGTGCTTTTTGGCGTTTTTTCTGATGCTTTGCAGGCTGCGGTTGGCATAACAATACAGGCAGGCGTTTTGGCAGTTGTCATAGGCTCCGATATCTACGCTGGAGCAGCAGCCGCATTCTGGGCGTTGGGTGGCATCTTTTTTGAGGGAAAGTTTGCATTTTGCAAGGCGTTCGAAGCGTTCTTTGTCGATGCAATGGGCCGGCAGGATACCCAGTTGTTCAAAGGACCCTTGCTCGGCGCAGGTATCAATTGTAAGGCCTGTATTGTAAGCTATTTGCGAAAATCGTTCTAAGAGCTCGGTCTGCTTGTCGTTCGTCATTTGCTCAAGGCCAAGTGAGGCTGTATTTTTTCGTGTGTGTGGGTAAAAATCAAGAAAGCTAATGGTGCATTTTTCTGTGGATTGGCATAGTTTTTGCGCTAAACGTTCAAAATATTTGCAGTGATAATCAAGGGTGTATTTTGCATTGAAGAAAATCGGATCATATCGCCAGATTACGCGTTCTTTGCCTACAAGCGAAGCGAGCTTTTGAAAGACTGGAATAAGATGACGGCTTTTTTCGGGGAGGTTGGGTTCGACATCTTTGCCGTAAGCATTGAGCGTGAACTGAAAATAAAAATCGTAAGGGGCGAGTTCTTTGAGCCGATGAAGCATCGGGCTGGGGTTCTTTGTCCAAAGGACAATGCCATCGATGATGCTAGGTGAGAGGTCGATTTTACTGATTTGATGAAAATTCATAGGGTTTCTGATGAGGACGAATCCTTCTTTTAGTCGATTGAAAAACCATTCACTATAGTAGGCGGGGATATCGGTTCGTCTACTGGCACTTATGATCAAGGGCAATCACCTTCTTTATAGAAAGTATTGGCGATGAATGGTGATTTCCCTTTTTCTAGTCAATACAAAAGCAAAGGCTTTTTACAACAAAACACGGCAAAGATCAGTGTCTTTGCCGTGTTTTTTATAGAGTGTATTTTGTTTTAGCGGGTCTTGTAGCCTTGGTAGTCTTTGAGTTTGGTGTTTTTTGCCAGCATTTGTGCGATGCTCATACCGTTGTCAAGATCATTGATGGCATTTAGTGCTCGTTCGGATAAGAAGCTTTTGCTGGTTTTTCCTAAGAATTGTGTATTTTGTTCAGGCCATAGCTGGCCGACGGTTTCGTTTCTTCCCTGGAGAATGTATTTTACGTCATTGTTTTTGTTAGCGTCGAGTAAAGATATGGATTTTTTTTGTTCGAAAGCGGCAATTGCAGCGCAGAGCGCAGCATCATCTTTTCTTTGGCGGTTCATGATCAAGACGGCTTTCGTATCTTTGAATTCTGTACAGAAGTTAAAGTCGCCCTGTGAATCCATGGCGCAGAAGATAGGCCCTTGTCCATGATACAGCGGACGGATGACTTTTTCGATGCTGAGGGATTTTCCTACGCCTTGTGTCTGGGCGTGCAGGTCATAGTCGTATTCGTTTATATAGGTGCCGTCTTTGGCGAGTTTATTTGTCATGCCGACTACATTGACGACGTTAGGAATTTCGAAATATTTGACGGCGGCTTTGACGACATCAACTTGCGAGGCAGATACGATCCATGGGTCGATACCATTTGCAGCAAGGCTGCGATATAGTTCTTTGACCTCAGGGGTCACGGTTATTCCTTGTTTAAAGGATACGTCGACTTTGCCCGCAGCCCGTTCTTCGCCATCTGGGGTAGTGTATTTTTCGACCGTCCAGGTTTGGCCTTTTTGGGAATCTCCGTAATAGCTGTCACATGTATAGGCTAAAGCAAAGATTTCTTTTGGGGTCATGCCGGTGAACCAGTAGGTGACCCAAGGATAGGATACTGAGGTATCCATCGTTTCGGATACGGCATCGTAGAGCCAGCGCATTTTAGCCCGAAAGTCTTGATAGGCAAAGGAGTTTTTCACATCTGCGGGCATTTCACTGCCGTTTTTTGTGACCAGTCCCTTAGAATATAGTTCCGCATAATCTTTTACGGCATCGTCTATGGCAGCTTGCAGAGTTACTTTTGTGCCGCTGCCATCATTGGCACCATACGATAGATTCAATTTCTCAGTTGATATACCAGATTGCAGCACCTCAGCGAGCTTATCGGGTTTTATCGCAAAGGCGAGATGATCGAGCTGCCAAATCATAAGTTGTTCTTCAACGTCCATGATGGAGGTCGTATTGTCAAAATCAAGTGTGGCGTAGGGCTTATTTTTTTTGTCGTAGTTAGGAGATTGTTTGCCATACTGTTTGAGAAAATCATTTATGCTGTTTTTGGCGTCGGGGTCCCAATTCGCACTTTGTAGATAAGGTGATGCTGCTTGATGAAGATTCATGTGCGACATCGAAGCCGCTGGCGATGCAGTTGCTTGTGCAGATGCTGCCGGAATAGGCATCAGGTTCGTGGACAAAGCAATCGTCAATGCGGCGCTCAGCATACATAGGGATTTCATTTTTTTCATAAATATACCCATCCTTTCTGTTCTTACTCTAGTATATTCATCAGAAAAAGGATGGGTGTTATTATTGGATTAAATTTTGGTTAACAATTGAGCATGGCAGTTCGTTCAAGCCAGCGTTTAATGATGAAGTCCTTTGGCATAGAGGCTGCCGACTGCGATGATACCGGTTATGAGTGCTGTCGAGTGCAGGATATAGCTGGTTTCGGTTGTGTAGAGAGACAGGAGCTGCCATTTGATTTTTTGCCATAGGGACGGGCGAATACCGCGAGGCCGCTGGAGCCGATAATCAATGAGCTGCCGATAGGTATAGGAAGCTGCACCTAAAAGCAGACTGCATACCACGATTGGGACGAGGGCAATTGGCCAGGATTCTGGGGGCTGCATCAAAATGAATAAGGGATTGCCAGCCGCCGGTGGATGCAGGGTTTTCGTCAGCTGCATGATCATCATGGCCATGCCGACGGAAATGCCATAAACCCACCAGTCGGTTCCAAACTGGGATTGGCAAATCAAGCCAATCGATGTCGTCAAGAAATGGCTGCCAATGATACTGAGCGGATTAGCAAAAGGGCTTTGCGGCAGAAAGAATATGATGAAGCAGGTGGCTCCGAATGGCGGGATGAGCAGCAACAAGGAGCTATGCTGTACCAATAGGGCGATGAGGCTGATCGTAATCGTTCCCCCGCTCCAAATGATGAGGTTACGCAGCAATTTTTTGGGGATTTGGAATAAGTTTTTATTTTGAAATAATGGCATTAAGGCTCCTCCGCGAAAAGTAAGATGTTTTTACAGTATAAGTGAAAAGATGTAAATACACAGTGATATATATCACTGTGACGAAAAATGTGAAAAATATTACTGTGAGAGGATTTGATAGGGGCAGTGTTTTAGCGGAAAAAAATAAAAAAACTGCCCAGGATCGCCTGGGCAGTGAAAGGGTATTTATAACTTTTCTACTTGGAAGATATTGAGAACGTCAGCATCTGGACAGGAAAAATAACAAATGTTGTCGCTTTTTCCACCAGGGACGGTTCCGCCATAGCGGAGGATATCGATAAAGGGGAAACCACTATGCATTGCCATGGGGCAGAGCTTACCGCGATCGGTATCAAAATCAAAGGAATCACCGATTTTATGACCGTGGTGGCACATTGATTCGCCTTTACGGTCAATCAACGTCAATTTTATTTTTGGTCGTTTGCTCATCATATGCTTCCTTTCTGAAGATAGACATTTCACTTAGTATACTTGACCTTTTTATCGATTAGCATTTTATTTTGGCATTTTTACGATAGTAGTAATAATAGGTCAAAACGAGTGTGATTACAGTATACAGCATTAAAAGGTAAAATGCTGTATCTACGCAATGAAAGCTCGAATATGCCCAGCCAAATATTTTGGGGATGATGAAGGCGCCATAGGCGGCGATCGCCGCGGTGAAGCCCGTGATCAAAGAAGACTCCTTGGGGTTTTTAAATACGATCGGCATCATGCGGAAGGTCGCACCATTGACAAGTCCAGTGGCGAGGAAGAGGAGCAAGAAACTGGTGAAGAAAAAGGCGAAATTGTGTGCGTGGATGAAAAATAGGATACCAGCAGAGGATAAAAGCATCAAAATCAAAGCATAAAAAGTGATGCTGGCACCGCTGTCAATCTTATCCGCCCACCAACCGCCAAAAGAACGAAAAAGCGCACTGATCAAGGGACCGATAAAAGCGGCATAAGTGAAGGAAACTTCAGGGAATTCTTTATTGACTAAAAGTGCCAAGGCCACTGAATACCCGATGAAAGAACCGAAGCCGCAAGTATAGATCCAGGTCAGTACCCAGGTATGTTTTTTGCTGAGCAATGCCAATACAGCCTTGGGACTTTGCGGCGTTGTCGGCAGGTTGTCCATGAAGCGAGCGATGAGCAGCAAGGTGATGAGGATGGGAAGTACCCATATGTAACAAGCCATTTGGAGATAGATGGCTTTACCGGAGGAGGTGATTTGCGGGCCACCGAAAAAATCGCCTAAAAAAGCTAAACCAGTGGCAAGCGGTGTGACCAAATAAATCAAAGAGACACCAAGATTGCCAATGCCGCCATTGATGCCAAGGGCGGTACCTTTGCTGCTGCGGGGGGAAAAGTTTCCGATATTGGCCATAGATGAGGAGAAGTTGGCTCCGGCAATACCAATCAAAGAGACGAGAATGAGGAGTGTCTGATAAGAGGTTGTAGGATCCTGTATGGCATTGCCCAGTCCAATGACGGGAACGAGCATGATTGCTGTAGAGAAAAGAGTCCAGTTTTTTCCGCCTAAAATGCTAGGCATATAAGTATAAAACAGTCTACATGTCGCGCCGACGAGGCCGGGACAGGCCGCTAAAGTGAAAATCTGTTGGTCAGACAGCGTAAAGCCGATGCTGTTCAAGTGAACGGTAATGGTTGCCCAAAGGGTCCAAACGACGAAAGAAAGCGTTAGCGACCAGGTCGATACATAAAGGTTTTGTTTGGCGATTTTTTGACCACAGGTATTCCAAAAAGAAGAATCTTCAGGATTCCAGTTTTGAATAATTTCCCGCCGAGCAGGAAGAGTTTTTGGTGAAGTATGCATAAATAAAACCCTCTTTTAAAATATATTTGAATTATCTTAGTATAAGGAAAAAAATATTTTGTGTATGTGAGAAATATCACAGTGAAATAAATTACAGTGATGTAAACTTAATATAAAGCCAAGGGCTGCCTATATATTAAGGAGGGATAAAATGGAAGGATTGGTACAACAATTTTTTCAGATACCAGGAGAAAAAATCCATTTGGCACCGGGGGAGTTTTTATTCCGTGAGGGCGGACAAGCAAAATATTTTTATTTTGTGGTATCCGGTCAAATCAGTATCACCAAATATGCGGCTACGGGCAGAGAGCTCTCTTTGCGGCTGGCATCGAGTAACAGTATTATCGGAGAGCTGCCACTGTACCAGGATAATCCGGCGTACATCTTTAATGCCATAGCCAAGTGCAAAAGCGAGGTGTATGCGATAGATTTTCGCTTGCTGGAACAATATTTGGCTACAAGGCCTTCGCTTGCTATTGACTTGCTTAAAATAGTCAGTGAGCATATGAGAAAGCAGCATTCGAAATATCGAGATCTTTTTTTGTATGGCAAGAAAGGGGCTTTGTATTCGACCTTGATTCGCCTCAGCAATAGTTTTGGCGAATGGCAAACCGATGGGGTTTTGATTCCGGTGATTTTTACCAATCAAGATTTAGCCAATTACAGTGCCACGGCAAGAGAGAGCCTCAATCGTTTGATGAGTGAACTTCGCTTGAGTGGTGTCATTGAATATAGAAATAAATGTATTTTCATTAAAGATTTGGAATATCTTCGTCAACAGATCAACTGTGAAAATTGTGATAAGCAAATTTGTAATATAGAATAAGATTTAGCAAAAACAATATAAAATTTCTGAGAAATTCTGCAAAGACAAGTTTGTGGAATTTTTTTTTGCGGAAAAAGTGATGTTTCTCACAGTCGAATGAATATTTTGACGGTATGATTGCAATAGTATGTGTAAATTGAGGAGGCTGCGAAAAAATGAAGAAAAGCAGAAGTATTTTTCAGAAAATGAAATATCTGCTTCCCCGGGAAAAAAGTGCGGATGGTCATCAGCAGACAATAGAGGGCGGCCGTGGCTGGGAAGAAATGTATCGTGGCCGCTGGTCTTATGATAAAGTTGTCAGATCGACGCATGGCGTCAATTGTACAGGTTCATGCAGTTGGAACGTATTTGTCAAAAATGGCATTGTGACCTGGGAAAATCAAAATTATAACTATCCGGAAAATGATGCGGATATGCCGGATTTTGAACCGAGAGGCTGCCCACGAGGAGCCGCTTTTTCTTGGTATATGTATAGTCCCTTGCGCGTGAAATACCCTTATATGAGAGGCAATTTGGCGGAGTTTTGGCGCGAGGCAAAGAAAAATCACGCCAATGCATTAGAGGCTTGGCGCTCTATAGTGGAAGATCCGAAAAAATCAGCAGCTTATAAGGAAGCTCGCGGTATGGGAGGCTTTGTTCGCGTATCCTGGGACGAAGCTTCTGAAATGGTGGCGGCATCGATGCTCTATACCATTGAGAAGTATGGCCCTGATCGCAATTTTGCTTTTTCACCGATTCCGGCGATGTCGATGCTGAGCTATGCAGCTGGCGCGAGATTCATGAATCTGATGGGCGGAGCCTGTCTCAGTTTTTATGATTGGTATGCGGATTTACCGCCGGCAAGTCCACAGGTTTGGGGCGATCAGACGGATGTTCCAGAAAGCAGTGATTGGTTCAATGCGGGCTATATCATTACTTGGGGCTCGAATGTTCCTTTGACGAGGACGCCGGATGCCCATTTCTTGACGGAAGTCCGTTATAAAGGGACGAAGGTTATTTCGGTTTCACCGGATTATGCCGAGTCGACTACGACGGCGGATACTTGGCTCAATGTGAAGACTGGAACGGATGGCGCTATGGCAATGGCGATGGGGCATGTCATATTGAAAGAGTATTACCAGGATTCGTCTTGCAGCTTTTTTGCCGACTATGCCAAGGCGTATACGGATTTCCCCTTCTTTGTGATGTTTGACGAAAAAGACGGTGAAGAGGGAATTTATACAGCGGGGCGTTTCTTAAACGCGGCTGACCTTGGCCGTGATAGCAAGCATGCTGAATTCAAACCGGTTTTATGGGACGAACAAACAGGGGGCATCGTCATTCCGAACGGAACAATGGGAGATCGTTGGGAAAAAGAGAAAAAATGGAATATTAAATTAGAAGACAGCGAATCCGGAGAAAAAATTGTTCCGGCGTTGTCTGTCGTCGATAAGAAAGATGCAGTGATTGCCGTTCAGATGCCATACTTTGGTGGAGAGCGTGAAGGCATCGTGACCAGGGCCTTGCCGGTCAAACGCATACAGACAAAGGACGGCGAAAAGTACGTCGCAACGGTTTATGATTTGACTTTGGCTAACTATGGAATCGACCGTGGCTTGGGCGGCGAATGTGCGAAAAGTTATGAAGACGATACGCCATTCACACCAGCTTGGCAGGAAAAAATAACTGGCGTCAAAGCAGACCTCGTCATTCAAACGGCACGGGAGTTTGCCGATAATTCGATAAAGACCAAGGGCCGTTCCATGATCATCATGGGCTGTGGCATAAACCACTGGTATCATGCGGACATTACGTATCGCGCGGTACTAAACATCATCATGTTCACCGCAACGCAGGGCGTCAACGGCGGCGGCTGGGCTCATTACGTCGGGCAGGAAAAGCTTCGTCCGGCAGAGGGCTGGGCAGCAATCATGTCCGGTGGTGATTGGGGCGCCGGTGCGAAACTGCAAAATGGAACCTCCTTTTTCTATTTTGCGACGGAACAGTGGCGTTCGGATGAAATCGATACGAAGGACTTGGTTTCGCCGTTAGTCAAAAAGCCGCGTTACCGTCATTCAGCGGATTACAATGTTTTGGCGGCGCGTCTTGGCTGGCTGCCATCGTATCCTACGTTCAATAAGAGCGGTGGCAAGATCGCAGAAGAAGCCGCGAAAGAAGGCTACCGGACGAATGAAGAAATCCAAGCCTTCGTCGCGCGTCAACTGAAAAATAAAGATTTGAAATTCGCCATAGAAGATCCTGCGGCAGAAGAGAACTTCCCGAGGAATTTGATCGTTTGGCGCTCTAACCTCATAACGTCTTCATCTAAGGGACATGAATATTTCCTCAAATATTTACTTGGCACGAAAAATGGTTTGTTTGAAGAAGAAGAGTCCGCAGTGAAACCGGAAGAGGTAAAATGGCGAGATGACAATGCTTCGAGCAAAGGAAAGCTCGATTTGCTCGTCAATCTTGACTTCCGTATGGCCGGGACGGCACTTTATTCAGATATTGTTTTGCCGGCAGCGACCTGGTATGAAAAAACGGATATGTCTTCAACGGATATGCATCCATTCATCCATCCATTCCAACCGGCGGTAGATAGTTTATGGGAATCAAAAACGGACTGGGAAATCTTCAAGGTCTTAGGAAAGGCAGTTTCTGATTTGGCAAAAGAGGTGGATATGCCAGAATATCAGGATGTCATGTCTTCGCCGATCCAGCATGATTCGGAGGGCGAGACGGCCCAGCCACTGGGCAAAGTTCGTGATTGGTCAAAAGGAGATTGTGAGCCAGTACCAGGCAAAACGATGCCAAATATTTCTGTGGTCAAGCGCGATTACAAGAAAATCTATGAAAAACAGATTGGTCTTGGACCAAATGTCAAAAAGAATGGCTTTGGCACGAAAGGCGTGAAATGGAACGTTGAAGGCGAGTATGAAGAGCTTGGCCGCATCAACGGCGTGATCCAGGATGAAAAACTGCTTTCTCATGGTCTGCCGGATATATCTACGGCTTACAATGCTTGTCAGGCAGTTTTGCATCTGTCTTCGGCATCGAATGGCAGTCTTGCGGTCCGGGCGTGGGAGAAGATGGAAGAAAAAGCGGGCGTACCGCTTAAACATCTTGCATCAGGCCGCGAGGCGGAGAAATTTACCTTCGAACAGATTGTGGCGCAGCCTCGCCAAGCGATTCCGACGCCTTTGTTTACGGGCGCGAATAAAGATGGTCGCAGGTATTCGCCATTTACGACGAATATTGAAGAAAAGCTGCCATTCCGTACGATCACTGGCCGGCAGTCTTATTATCTCGATCATGAAATGATGCTCGAGTGGGGCGAAAACCTGGCAAATTATAAACCGATTCTCGATTATATGCCGCTCAAGCGGGCAGGGAAGCAAGGCGACGTGAAAGAGATTACGCTAAAATACCTGACGCCGCATAACAAATGGAGCGTTCATAGCATGTATTTTGATAACCAGCAAATGCTGACCTTGTTCCGCGGGGGCCAATCGGTGTGGTTAAATGTCGAAGATGCAGAACAGATCGGAGTCAAAGACAATGACTGGCTGGAGCTTTACAACCGAAATGGTGTAGTGGCATCAAGGGCGGTCGTTACGCCGAGAATGCCTAGAGGCATGGTTTATATGCATCATGCGCAAGATCGCCATATCAATGTACCAGGGAGCAAATTGTCAAAAACACGCGGTGGCACACACAATACGCCGACGCATATCCATGTTAAACCGACGCATATGATCGGTGGATACGGGCAATTGAGTTATGGGTTCAATTATTATGGGCCGACTGGCAATCAGCGCGATGTACTTGTAGTAGTTCGTAAGATGGAGGAGGTTGACTGGCTTGAAGATTAAAGCACAAATCGCAATGGTCATGAATTTGGACAAATGCATTGGCTGTCATACATGTTCAATTACTTGTAAAAATACATGGACAAACCGTCGCGGTGCAGAATATATGTATTTTAATAATGTGGAAACGAAGCCGGGCATAGGCTACCCGAAAAAGTGGGAGGACCAGGAACACTATAAAGGCGGCTGGGAGCTGAAAAATGGCGAACTATCGCTAAAATCCGGTTCAAAAGCCGGGCGTATGCTTAAGCTTTTTTACCATCCACAGCAGCCAACCATGCAGGATTATTTTGAACCTTGGACTTATGATTATGAAACCTTGATTCATAGCGGCAAGAAAAACCATCAGCCGATTGCGCGGCCGCGCTCTATTTTGACGAATGAAAAAATGGAAATCAACTGGGGCCCAAATTGGGAAGATGATTTGGCTGGCGGCAGCGAGCATGCTGTCCGTGACGTCAACCTTGCAAAGCTCCAGAAAAAGATTGCGTTTGACTATGAGCGAGTATTCATGAAATATCTGCCGCGCCTTTGCAACCATTGTTTGAACCCGGCTTGTGTCGCGGCGTGCCCGTCGGGCGCTGTGTACAAAAGAGAAGAAGACGGCGTCGTTTTAGTTTCGCAGGATGCTTGCCGCGGCTGGCGCCACTGTATACCGGCTTGCCCTTATAAGAAAATATATTTCAACTGGGAAACCAATAAAGCAGAAAAATGCGTGTTTTGCTATCCGCGGTTGGAAAATGGTGAGCCGACGATTTGTTCGGAAACCTGTGTCGGACGCATGCGCTATCTTGGCGTATTGCTTTATGATGCAGATGCCGTTGAAGCTGCGGCTTCGACAACTGTTGAAAGCGAGATTTACAAACGCCATCAGGAACTGATTTTGGATCCGAATGATGAAACAGTCCAAGAGGCAGCCAGAAAATCGGGCATTTCCGAAAACTGGATCGAGGCAGCTAAGATTTCTCCCGTGTACAAAATGATTAAAAAATGGCAAATTGCTTTGCCGCTGCATATGGAGTACAGAACCCTGCCTATGGTTTGGTACATTCCGCCAATGAGCCCGATTTTGAACAACGTTGCCGCGGAAGTCTTTCTCCCTCAAGCGGATCAAATGCGTATCCCTGTCGAATATATGGCGCAGCTTTTTGCTGCAGGCGACCAGGATGTCATACGGCAGACCTTGAAGCGTCTATCGGCTGTGAGAATCTATATGAATGCGAAAACTTATGGCGAAACAGCTGCTGTGGCAGAAGACACCGGTTTATCGGCAGCTGATGTCGAAGCGATGTTCCACTTGCTTGCAGTCGCAAAGATTCGTGATCGTTTCGTTGTTCCGGCAGGCTGTGAGAAAGAGCAGCAAGAACTCTACAAAGAACGAGGCACCTGTGGCTTTGGTCCGGATGAAGTTTAGGAGGTTAAGCTATGGAAGAAGAACTTTGTAAAATCTTTGCGGCGGCATCTTTTTTGCTGCAATATCCTGATGGGACATGGCAAGCGGATTGGGATAGCTGGAAAGAAGAAATAGAAACGATAAAAAATGAGCAGATCCGGTCGGCTTTTAGCGATTTTTTCGCTCATTTAGATACTCTTGGCATACATGAAATTACGGAATCTTATGTGCGATTATTTGATTTCAGTAAGAATACGAATCTATATTTGACTTCATATCAGTATGGCGATCAACGAGAAAGAAGTCAGGAGATGCTGCGATACAAAGAAATATTTCTGGCGGGCGGCTTTGATATTCGTGGTGAATTACCAGACTATCTGCCAGCGATCCTTGAGTTTTGTTCTGTGGCAGAGGTGAGTTTTGTGCGGAAAATATTAGAAATCAGCCAGAAAAACATAGAAGATCTACGACAAAAATTAATTGAAGCAGAGGCTGCCTATGTCATTGTGTTTGATGTTATTTTAACAGCGGCAAATCTGTTGCCAGGAGATGAATGAATTGCAGATGGAACTCATACTATGGAATGTTTTGCCTTATGTTGCCGGTACGATTTTTATAGCGGCAACGATTTGGCGTTATGTAGAGCATGAACAAAGCTGGACCAGTAAGTCCAGTCAGTTTTTAGAAAAAAAACAGTTGAAATTTGCAGGCCCGCTTTTTCATTGGGGCCTAGCTGCGGTAATTGGCGGACATTTTGGTGGTGTCATCGTTCCGAAGGCGCTGACGGAGGCTGTTGGCGTCAGTGAAGAGATGTACCATATGGGAGCGATGTCGGCGGGAATCCCGGCTGGGATTTTGCTATGCGCATCATTTGTTTGGCTGATGGTAAGACGTTTTACGAACCGTAAGCTTCTTTGCGCTAATACAAGCAAGATGGATATTTGGCTGTATTTGTTTTTGGCTTTAGCTATTTTTTCGGGAATGGCGGCAACTTTGACGAATGATCCTAGCAGTGGTTTTAATTATCGTGATACGATATCGCCTTGGTTCAGAAGCCTGTTTATGCTTCAGCCAGAGGGGAATCTGTTATTGGATGTGCCGGTTTTATTTAAGCTCCATATGGTTTCTTGGATGCTTACAGCCGTGATTTTCCCGTTCACGCGACTGGTTCATTGCTTGAGTTTACCATTAGAATACCTATGGCGCAGACCTATTATTTACCGAAAACGTTGATATATGATGAACAGGCTGTAGGATGTGATAAAAGTCACATCCTACAGCCTGTTTTTCATAAAAAAAGAGAAATGATCTATTTTGATTATTTTAAAATAATCATGAGTGATTATTTGTTGGGTAGAAAGAAAATTTTTTTGCAAATTTAGGCTTTCATTAAATGTTTTATATTTTTATGAGAGATAAAAGAGAATATGATTTGCCTGGTATGATTAGCGGGCGATGAGAAAAATCAAATTTTCTGTCAGAAAATCCTCCACTTATGTATCGGTTCACATGAAGAAATGAAAGTACGTTGAAGGTATTTACAAAAAAAATCCCAAGAAATAGAAAATTGGGAGAGAACAGGGGAAAGCTATATATTCTATGTAGTCCCTAAGAATTTCAATCAGTAAAGTCGATTCTTATGTATAAAATAAAATTATGATTTAATAATGTAAAACTATTAAACGACTATCGATAAAAATGTAAGATGATGTAAGGATGCATCTTACAGAAAAATAAGACAACTCCCTACATATTTTTACAGGGTCTGCCCGATTTACTAATTGGCAGATTAGTGCGAAAATTAATGTAAATAAAAGATATAAGATAAGGGGTATTGATTATGGATAAATTAAATCTGGAAGCATTCAAACGTATTGTTGGCGAAGAAAATGTTCTTACTGAAAAGGAAGAACTCTATTGTTATTCTTATGATGCTACGCCTGGCTATGCACATTTGCCCGAGGCGGTCGTTATTCCAGAAAACGTTAATCAAGTATCCGATATCATGAAAATAGCGAATGAGCATCAAATTCCGGTTTATCCAAGAGGATCCGGAACGAATTTAAGCGCAGGATGTGTACCTTTAAAAGGCGGAATCGTGCTTTTGATGAACCGGTTCAATCGCATTATTGATGTCGATTTGGAAAATTTGGTAGCCACAACAGAACCAGGTGTAGTTGTAGCTGATTTGAACAGCAAAGTAGCAGAACAAGGGCTTATTTATCCACCAGATCCTGGAACAGTAGCAACGGCTACGCTTGGTGGAACTATTGCAGAGAATGCCGGCGGGCTCAGAGGCTTAAAATACGGCGTGTCCAAACATTATGTCATGGGGCTTGAAGTTGTACTGGCCAATGGTGATATTTTGCATACTGGCGGAAAGAATGTCAAAGACGTTTCAGGCTATGATTTGACGAAGTTATTTACCGGTTCAGAAGGTACTCTTGGCGTTATCACCAAGGCTATTTTGAAACTGGTTCCGGCACCTGAGTGTAGAAAGAGTATTTTAGCAGTATTTAAAAATTTGGATTATGCCGGACGTGCCGTAGCCGGAATCATTGCAGCTAAAATCATACCGGCAACACTTGAAATCATGGATAACGCAACAATCCGCACAGTAGAAGATTATGCACATGTCGGGTTGCCAATCGATGCCGAAGCGGTTTTGTTGATTGAAGTGGATGGTATCGCTGAGGTAGTAGCCAAAGAAGCAGAAGAAGTCTTACGCGTGCTTAAAGAAAATAAGGCAGATGATATTCAGCTTGCGAAAAATGATGCGGAACGCGATCAAATTTGGGCAGCACGCAGGGCCGCTTTGCCGGCATTGGCTAAACTTCGCCCAACTACTTATGTCGAAGATGCAACCGTTCCTCGCAGCAAGGTGCCGGAATTCTTACGGGCGGTAAATAAGATTTCGAAGGAATACAACGTGACCATCGGAACCTTTGGGCATGCAGGTGATGGCAATATGCATCCGACGATTGTTTGTGACAATCGGGATGAGCAGGAAATGGTTCGCGTGAAAAAAGCAATGAATGCTGTTTTTTCAGCAGCAATCGAATTGGGCGGCACGTTAAGCGGGGAACATGGCATAGGTCTTGGAAAACTGCCATGGATGGAACAGCAGCACGGCAGCAAGGCAATGGCAGCAATGCGCAACATCAAGCGGGCTATGGATCCACATCTTATTTTGAACCCTGGTAAATTGGTAGGTGAATGTTAACATGGATACTGTTGCAGCAAAAGACATACAAGCAAACGATCCAACACTTCTAGCTGATATACGCGATGCTTTAGCAAACTGCATGCGGTGCGGGAATTGCATGGCTGTGTGTCCGATTTACAAAGAGACTAAAAATGAAGCTTCTGTTGCCAGAGGCAAGTTGGCTTTGATGGAAGGCATGCTCAGCGGCGATGTTGAGATGTCGGCAGGTTTTGACCATGTCCTAGGTAAGTGTCTGTGCTGTAAGGCTTGTGCGGCCAATTGTCCTTGCGGCGTAAAAGCAGATGAGTTGATTGTAAGAGGCCGTCAAGCTGCGGTGCAGGCTCGTGGTCTGCATCCTATAAAAAAAGCTGTGTTCAAACTGCTTTCGAGCCGTAGATTGTTTGATGCAGCGCTTAGGACGGCAGGAATGTTTGGTCCTCTAAGCTTTAAAAAAGTACCGGGGAAGGTCGGCGCTATTGCCAGATTCCCGATGCCGGGCATCGATCGCAAAAGGGTAACAGCTCCTTTTGCGGCAACACCGTTAAGAAGCAAATATCCGGAAGTCATAAAAGCAGATCATGCCAAGTGTAAAGTAGCATTTTTTACCGGCTGTACGATCAACTATATGTATACGGATGTTGGGGATTCAGTAATAAATGTATTACACCACAATGATATCGAAGTGGTAATGCCGCCAGAGCAGCATTGCTGTGGGACACCGGTGTATGTATCTGGAGATAAAACGTTGGCAGAAACCTTTGCCAAGCATATCATTGAAGTGTTTGGCGATTGCAACGTCGACTATGTCGTAGCGGCTTGCGGCTCTTGCGCAGAAGCGTTAAAACTTGAGTACCCACGCATGTTCAAGAATGATCCAGCCCTGTATAAGAAGGCACAAGCTTTAGCGGCAAAAACCTATGAAATCAGTGAATTCCTCGTTGACGTCATGCCAATTCGTCGCGACGACTTGGGCGAGGTCAAAAAGACGGTTACGATGCATGATCCATGCCATATGGCAAGAGGCATCAAGGTTACTGAACAGCCAAGAGAAATTTTACGATCCATCCCGGGACTGACTTTTATTGAAATGAAAGATGCAGCGCGTTGCTGTGGTTCGGGCGGATCCTTCAGCCTGGCAAACTATCCACTTTCGCGCAAAATCAACGACAGAAAAGTGAAAAACATAGAGGCTTCATCGGCAGAAATCGTAGCTACAAGCTGTGGAACATGCCGCATGCATCTGACGGATGGGTTAGAACAAAACAGCGTAGATGCTTCTGTGGTTCATGTCATTCAACTATTGGATGCATCCTATAAAGCCGCAGAAGGCAAGGCCTGAACTAAAAAGCGGTAAACACTTTTTGTGATATTATTGAACCCCCTATTTAAAAATGTAAAGGGCAAAATACGAAAAACTCTCGTATTTTGCCCTCTTTTTATGGAAATTATGGGATATAGCTTTCTGGTGATGAAACTATTCAAAACTGGAACAAGAAATGACCACGGATTTTTGATACAAGTCCATGGTCATTTCTTTGAGGCTTGATATTAGATTTTAAAACTTTTGTTTTTGTCAGTTTCGTTTTTATTTAGTCCATTTCTGTCGGAATAATCGGTACTTCGATTTGCAGGCAAGTACCTTCGCCAATCGTTGACTGGATCGAAAATTCACCGTTTATACCCGCTATGCGCTCGCGCATGCCGTAAAGTCCCAGGCAGGCATGTTTGTGGTGCTTATGGATTTTGCTGCTGTGAAAGCCAATGCCGTTGTCAGCGATGGAAAACTGCAATGCAGATTTTTTCTTCGCGAGTTTGATTTGTACTTGGCTTGCGTGGGCATGTTTGATGATATTGGTCAAAGCTTCTTGCAAAATGCGGTACAGCGAGATTTCAATATCTGGCGAGAAGCGTCTGCCTGCTAGATCTGGTGCAATGTCTACGGTTGCATCGATTTTGTACTTTTGGGCATAGTCTTCGATATATTTCTTGGTAGCACTGACAAGGCCGAGGTTGTCGAGTAATACAGGTCGCAGTTGCACTGCTAGGCGGTGGACAGCATCCAGGCTGTTTGCCGCCAGATCGCGCATCTGCAAAAGCTTGTCCTTATTTTCATCATCCGCGGTTTCGGCTAAAACGCGCAGGCCAAAAATAATGGAGGTCAGAGCTTGGCTGGTTTCGTCATGGAGTTCACGAGATATTTTGCGCCGTTCTTCTTCCTGGATATTAATGATTTTTTTTACATAATGCTGGTGCAGTGTCTGCTTATCCTGAAGTGCCTTTACCAGCTTTTCCTGTCGGATGTTGGCATTGAGTGCAGCTTCAACAAAATGCGCAGCTAAACGGGCATAAGGGGCGGCTTCTTCTGATTTGCCCGTGACACCGATGAGTCCTACACATTCGTTTTCGAGCCAAATCGGAACGTTGAAGCCTGTGCGCACTCCAAGAAACTGGAGTTGATCGTTTTCAGAGACGGGGAATTCATGGATTTTATCTGACTGCAATATTCGAATACCGACTTCGTGCAAATGACCGATGCGATCTTTGCTGAACGAAGCGATGATGATGCCATCCTTATCGACGATATTAACGTTTTTATTTAATTCTGCAGAAACAATATCTACGAGCGATTGCGCAAACTTAGGGTCTAGATGTTGTATATTCATAGAGAAGCACCTCCGTGTTATAAAAAGCCTACTACTATTATTTTACGGCAACTGGGACTATAATTAAAGAGTAAAAATAATACGTTTTTGTTTATTTTTGTATTTTTATTGATTTGTGATAAATTGCACAAGAAGCTCTTTACGTTGAAATTTTCTTGTGCTACAGTTAACGGTAGATGGTTTCAGGAAAGTAGGTTAATTATGAATAAAATTCGTATTATAATTGCAGACGATCATGCGGTACTACGATCCGGCCTAAAGGCCTTATTGCATTGTTATTCGGAATTTGAAGTCATCGGTGAAGCGGGAAATGGGCGGGAAGCAGTAGATCTTGTCTGTGAGAAAGAACCGGATATTTTGCTTTTGGATCTTTCAATGCCAGATATGAGCGGTGTGGAATGTATCAAAGAAATCCGTTCAAGAAAATTAGCTTGTGCCATTTTAGTTTTGACGATGTATGACGACGAAGAATTCATTAAAGAAGTGATGTGCTCGGGCGCTAATGGGTATGTGTTGAAACGTTCTGCTGACACGGAGCTCATGGAGGCAATCAAGCGCATATCAGAAGGCAAGAAGTACTTGAATGAAAGTATTTCGCAAACGCTCATCGATACTTTATTGAAGGCTACGAGCAAGAGCAATGATTCAGATGATCCCTATAAGATGTTCAGCGGACGAGAACGTGAAGTCCTGCGTTATTTGGCACAAGGACATACGAACACCGAGATTGCGGCAAAGCTTTTTATCAGCCCCAAGACAGTCGATACATATCGATCGAGGATCATGAAAAAATTGAATGTCAGTAAAAAATCAGAATTAGTGAACTATGCAATTCGCCATAAAATGATGGGATTGTAGAAGGCAGCAATAATCATAAGATTTTCTAATAGAAAAGGTGCAGGCAAGAGTGGTCTCTTGCCTGCACCTTTTTAAATTAAGGGCTTTTTGATGCAGCGTTTATTTTCGTACATGTTTTGGTCGGCAATTTTCAATAAATCATAAATGGTCTTGGCTCTTGGGTCATTTGAAGTTGAAAAGCCAGCAGCGAAGCTTATTTCGACGAATTCATTTTCTTGATTGAAGATATCTACGATTTGCTTTAGTTCAGCAATGTATTTTTCCGTGCTTTCTAAACTGAAATTTTCAAAAATCGCCAGGAATTCATCGCCCCCGTTTCGCCCGACAAAGCCATGAATGTAGCCGGTTTCTTGTAAGGTTTTGCCAAAACTGCAAATCAGCTGATCGCCGAAATGATGACCATGGACATCATTGGTTTGTTTTAAGTTATTTAAATCAAAATAAATGCAGACCAGGTTTGGTTTTAATGGAGCGCTTTCGTATTTTTTTATGATGCGGTCGCATTGGTTGCGGTTTGGCAGCCCCGTCTGTTTGTCAAAAAAAGCGATATCTTCTAACTTTAATGTACGTTTTTTCAAAAGAACCAATTTATAAAATAGGTGTAGGCAAATCATTGCCAGCAAAAGGATGGTCAGTAAAAAAAATAGTTTGGAGATTTCAAGTTGTTTGAATTTGGTTTTGGAATCAAGTTCAGCAGCATCAATTGTGTGGTCCAACAGATTTGCATACTGTTTATTGCTGATGGAAAGATCTTTTACGTATAGGCCAGATCGAGTCATATAGATTTCATTTTTTAGATTTGTCCAGGACACATTGATTTCTTGCAGTTGTTTTGAGCGGATCGAGTCTTCAAATTCAGTGGGAAAGGTATCATTTGGCTGATTGACGAGTTTGTAGACGATATCGTCGAGCGTTTGCAGCATCTCATCATTGGGTTGGTTTGCAGCTTCGGACTTCATCAAGCGCTGCGTTGTAGTCTGGGCAAGTGTCGCATAGTTGATGATGCGGTTATTTTCCTGTAAGCGATCGATTGTGAGAAAAGAAAATATATTGATTGATATGATGACAAAAAATAATAACAGAAGTATTATTTTTAAGACTAATTTTAATTTCATCGTTGAGTCTCCAATATTATAAAGTTGATGACGAAAGTCGGTGCCGGTTGTTTTATATACAGTGGTCACGGTGTATAAGACTGAAGGAAAAGCTAGAGGGACTATGCGCTATTTTGTTTGCAAAGGCAAAAATAACGAGAGACAGAATCTCTCGTTATTTTCATCTCGAAAAGTTTTGACGAAGTTAGTAAAGATAGGAAAAATCATTGGTTTTTCGGTGGATCTTCCTGATAGTAGGTATCGATTTTTGCCACTTGCAATGCAGCGGCATTTTTTTTCCTGTGCCAAAGATGCGCTCCGTAAGCGGCTAGTGCCACTACGATCAATATCGTCAAGCGCACGCTGTGTTCATGATATGATGCAAGGTCATGCCCGATGGAAACTTCGATGAACGCTGATGGCAGCTTGCCAAGCAGCGTGGCAAAAATGTAGTCTCGTTTTCGTATTTCGCTCACGGCGCCCAGTGCGGTGATGATTCCCGAGGGGACAAAGGGAATGCTGCGGGCAATGATCATGATTTTGAATCCGTTCTTGCCACTGTACTCATCGACTTTTTTCAATAAATTATTGCGTCTTATCAAAGCCGTCGTACAATCACGGCCAAAATAGCGCATCAAGGCAAAACTGATGATGACACCGGTCGATTCTGCCAGCCAGGATAAAAGCGTTCCAGGAAGAATGCCAAAGAGGATCCCATTTGCAGCTAAAAAGAAAATGTTTGGCAGAACTGCTACGATATTGATCAAAACGATCATGAGAAAGCTGATCAGCATCGCATACGGGCCAAACGAACGGATATAATCGATGATATTCGTCAAGTCACCTGACAATAAAAGAGCAAATATTCTTTGCCAAGGACCTGGGTTCATGTAATAGAAGAAAAATAAAAGGGAGACGAGGATGAGAAGCGTCCAAAGCTTATAGGCTTTGCCGGTGGAGCCTTTGACCTCGTTTGTTTGTACTGGCATTGCAAAAACCACCAATCTTTAAGAAAATTACACGGCTCTATGCTATTTTTAACAGAAGAAAAAAGCGCAAAGCAGTATTCTTGCCTCTTATCATAACAGATTGTCTTCGATACAACAAATGATATATTTATGGTTTTTATGATATAAATTTTATGGGACATAAAGAGTGGCTTTCCACGCCTGTTTTTAAGATGATTTTGAAAAATTTTTTTGAAAAATGACAATAATCAGAGGAGAAAATCAAAAAATCGGATATCTATAAGCTGTGGGATTGTGTTATAATAAAAGTGAACTTTTGTAAGATTTTTGCGGGGGTAAAAACATTAAACATAGAGGCAATTTGATGCAGGGGAGGCTGAAACATGACGCGGAAATTAAAGATTCTTATTACAGATGATTCCAGTTTGCTTCGTAGAAAACTGCGGGCTGAACTTGAAGGCTTAGACTGTGAAGTCATTGAAGCTAAAAATGGCAAAGAAGCTGTTATGGAATGTTTGAAGGAACAACCGGATGGAATTATATTAGATATTGTTATGCCTGAGATTGATGGAGTAGAAGCGTTGCGCGCTATTCGGGAGCTTCGTCCGGATATGCAGGTAATCATGTTATCTTCGACGGGATCCGCAGCTAATTTGATAGAAACGCTAAAGCTGGGGGCTATGGATTTTATTCAAAAACCATATACCAGCGAACAGATTCAGATGGTTGTAAAGCGCTTGCGGAAGAAGGTGTCTCTTGATGCTTAAACAGTATTTCGCACAATCTTTGCTCAATCAAGGGTTTATTTCTGCAGATGAAATACGCTTTTTGCTTGAAAATATGGAAGATCACCCAGCCGGAATCGAAGTCAGAGGGCTTTGGTCGCAGGTACTTACCGGTGAACAAATCGAGTCCATAAAAAAACAGCAAAATCCAGGCGATGATTTTGGGACATTGGCTGTTCAGGCAGGATATATGACGGAATCGGATTATCGCAGCTTGTCTGAGCTGATTCCTACTACGAATATGAGTTTTGCCCAAGGCCTTATCAGCGAGAAGATGGTCGAGGATTATCAAAAGCTTGAAAAACTCATGTGTGATTATAAAACCAGAGAGACCTTGACGATTGGGACTGCAGTCAATCAAGTTGCTATGAAGCATGTGAATTTTGAAGAAATCGAAGAGGAATACGCACTTTATAGCGAATATACGGATGTATTTTTACGAGCGTTATCACGTTTTTTGAATACAGAAGCCGTTATTAATTTGGCCCCGGAGCCGTTTAGCGGTGATAAAAGCATGATCACGATCTCACAGCGTTTGACCGGTGATGTCATGTTGATTACTGGAATCATGGCAGAAGAAGATGTCATATTGGCATTGGCTCGCCGTTATAGCCAAGAAGATATTAAAGAAGTCGGCGAACTTGCTGTTGACAGTGTTGCTGAATTTTTGAATGTGACAAATGGCCTTTATATCGTAAATCTGTCGAATCGTCATCTCAATGTAGACCTTGATCCATATCGTTCGGCCGACAATGTATTGCCCGCGGGCAACAGGCAATTGGTTATTCGCATTGATACGGTTTGCGGGAGTTTCGATTTGATTTTGGCGACGGATGAGATTATTTTTTGATGTATTCAAAAAAAATTGGTCAAATACAGTGGCTTTGAATAAAAAACATATATAGGTGTTGACAAAATATCGAATAAATGATATTCTATATATCGTTGCAGATGAAATATAATATTTTATTCAAGCACTGGAGAGTTGTCCGAGCGGTTGAAGGAGCACGCCTGGAAAGCGTGTGTACGGGAAACTGTACCGAGGGTTCGAATCCCTCACTCTCCGCCATTATAATTTAAGACACAGATCCTTTTTAAGGTCGGACCGCGGCGCTTTGGTCTTACGCAATGAAGACCCGTGAACCCCGTCAGGTCCGGAAGGAAGCAGCGGTAAGTGGTTATCTTCATGTGCCGTGAGGTTGCCTGAGGGCCGTGGCCCGACGTTGAAAAGGGAATATATAAAAGCAGCCCCCGACGGGCTGCTTTTTTGTTATAGGCAAGAGAAATGAGAAATGTTGAAGGCGGTAGATTGTTATGGCATATGTTGCTTTATATCGAAAGTGGCGTCCTAAGGATTTTTCGGATCTGATTGGTCAAGACCATATTAGTCGGACTCTGTCAAATGCGATCACCACAGGAAAAATCGGGCATGCTTATTTATTTTCAGGGCCTCGTGGTACAGGAAAGACGAGTACAGCCAAGATTTTTGCCAAAGCGCTCAATTGTGAAAAAGGCCCGACACCGGAACCGTGCAATATATGTACGAATTGCCAAAAAATAAATGAAGGCGCTTCTATGGATGTTTTTGAAATCGATGCTGCATCCAATCGAGGTATTGATGAGATCCGGGATTTGCGGGAAACTGTCAAATTCGCACCAGCAGATGGAAGATATAAAGTATATATTATTGATGAAGTACATATGTTGACCACAGAGGCTTTCAATGCGTTGCTTAAAACATTGGAAGAACCGCCGGCACATGTTGTCTTTATCTTAGCGACGACAGAGGCGCATAAGGTGCCGGCGACGATACAGTCGCGCTGTCAACGATATGATTTTAAACGCATAACCGTAGATGAAATACAAAAACGATTAGCTTTGGTTGCTAAAGAAAGCGACCTTATAGCAGAACCGGAAGCCTTGCGCATCATAGCGATCCATGCGGATGGTGGGATGCGTGATGCCTTAAGCATTCTCGATCAATGTTCTGCTTTGGCTGCCGATGGAGTAAAAGCAGAAAAAGTTCGTCATATCCTGGGTTTGGTAGGACATGAATGGATTTGGAAACTTACAGAAGCTTTGACTGAAAAAAATGGAGGCGCGATTCTTTCGTTGCTCGATACGCTTTTGTCCAGTGGCAAGGACGTCAAACAAATTTTGGCGGAGATGACACTTCATATGCGCAGCATCATGATTTATAAAGCGGCGGGGATGGTTGCTGGAGTTGAGCTCTATAACGATCAAGAAGATATTTTAAAGCAGCATGCTGAAAGTTTCAGTCATGAAGAAATTGTAGAAGTCATTCAAAAATTGCACGCAGCGATGAATGAAATCAAATGGTCCCCACAGCCGCGCATTGCAATTGAGGTGGCGATGCTGTCTTTGTGCCATCCGGAGGCAGTCGGTTCAAAGAGCCAAAGCAGCTCTGTATCCGATGAACGGATTGTACAGCTCGAAGCAAAGGTCAACCGATTGACGGCAGAACTTAAAAAAATAGCTGCTATGCCGCAGCCAGCTGCGACAGCTCTAGGTTCAGCAAAACCAAATACGGCACCTTCGGTAAAAAGCAGTATGCAGGCGGTAAGCCAGCAGCAGATACAGCCTGCGGTGAGCGGTGGTGAGCAAACGGGGATGCCTGCGACAATGGCGGGCAGTGCCGAGGCACAAAGCATTTGGCAAAAACTCTTGGATACATTGAAGAAACAGGGGAAAATGCCGGTTTATGCTTGTGTGAAAGCAGGAGAAGTGCGGGGCATAAATGATACGCAATTTTTTATTGCCTTTAAAAGCACATTTATGATGGCGAGGACAGAACGAGAGGATTACAGAGCCTTACTCGAAGAGATTTTGCAGAATATAGCTGGTCGGTCCCTTCGTATCATCTGTAATTTAGAAGTTGCCGCGCCTATAAAAAAGGCTCCGGCTCCGGTGAAAAAAAACACAGCGAAACCAGTGCCAGTTCAAGAAAAAGTCGAGGTCAATTATGACACGATGAGTGTAGAAGAGCGACACACGATTGAAACGGCTGTGGAAATATTCGGCGATAATTTTGTTCACAAGGAAGATTTAAAATAACCAATTGACGATGCCAATGTATTTTGGTAGGCTAGGATATAGTACATATAGAAGGAGGCAATATACTATGTTTGGTGGAATGGGTAATATGGGCAATATGGGCGGCATGATGAAGAAAGTTCAAAAATTGCAGGCTGATATGGCTAAACTACAAGAAGAATTAAAAACAAGAACGGTAGATGTATCTGCAGGCGGCGGAGCAGTCAAGGTGGTAATGAATGGTGAAAAACAAATCCAGTCGCTGATCATCGATCCTTCAGCGGTAGATCCTGAAGATGTAGAAATGCTGCAGGACTTGATTTCGGCTGCGGTAAATGAATCTGTAAAAAAAGTTGAAGATTTGATGGCAAGTGAAATGGGCAAGCTGACAGGCGGACTTAACTTACCGCCAGGAATGCTTTAATAATGCAATATATAGAACCTTTAGCAAAACTTATCGAACATTTTCGGTCATTGCCTGGAATCGGAGCCAAAACGGCAGTTCGTTTGGCATATCATATTCTTGATATGGATGTTGCTAAAGCTAAAGCTTTAGCCAATGCGATTGTTGAAGCGAAAGAAAAAATCGGTTTTTGTAATACGTGTTTTGATTTAAGCGATACGAATCCGTGCAAGATATGTTCTTCAAGCGGACGAGATCATTCTTTGATTTGCGTAGTGGAACAACCGAGAGACGTAGCGGCTTTAGAGCGAATGCGCGATTATAAAGGCGTGTATCATGTTCTTCATGGAGCATTGTCGCCCCTAGAAGGTGTTGGACCGGAAAACATTCGAATCAAGGAACTGCTGGGAAGGCTCTATGATACAGAGGTCAAAGAGATTATTATGGCGACCAATCCAAATGTGGAAGGTGAAGCCACTGCGATGTATATTGCAAAGCTGCTTAAACCAGTTGGCATAAAGGTGACTCGCATAGCCCATGGACTTCCGATTGGCGGGGACCTGGAATACGCAGATGAAGTCACCTTGTCGAAGGCACTTGAAAATCGCCGGGAAATTTAAAAGAGAAACCGGGATGCAATATCCCGGTTTCATGTTATTGATTGAGAGGGAACTGTTATGGAAGCGAATATTGTTCTTGCATTTGTTGTGGGGATCGTTGTTCTTTGTTTGATAGGGAAAGTTGTTTCATTGCCGATGCGCATTTTATGGAAACTTGTTTCTAATAGTATTGTCGGTGCCGTTATGTTGTGGATTGTTAATTTATTTGGTGTAGGCATAAAAATCACCTTCATCAAAGCCTTAATTGCTGGTGTCTTCGGCATACCAGGGGTCTTAGCTCTAGTGATTTATAATTATTTATAAATTTTTCGCTAAAAGTGTTGACAAAGTGGCCGGCATCTTGTAATATAGTACAAGTCGCCGGTGATACGGCAGACATTATGTTTTAAAAGTTAATTCAACAACTTCGAAAAAAGATGTTGACAAACGATAAAATATAAGTTATTATATAAAAGCTGACTCAAGCAGTTAGCACGGTGTTCTTTGAAAACTAAACAATGCAGCAATAAAGAACTATGTAACACATGGTTCAA
>Ga0183099_1000215_pt1 | contig 50712 bp, 48 predicted proteins | sample Biomet1_FD_127788 | JGI IMG/M metagenome (GOLD analysis project Ga0183099, IMG submission 127788) | Microbial communities from bioreactor (seeded with anoxic lake sediment) at LBNL, California, USA - Biofuel metagenome 1 | ecosystem: Engineered > Bioreactor > Anaerobic > Unclassified ... | reverse complement strand
TTTCAGATAAAAGTTATTAAGCAGACTCTTTGCTATATTAGCAAACTCGGTTTCTGCATTGTCAGATGTAACACTTTCAATGGATTTCACAAGAACGAGAATAAACAAATGGTCTCTTAATGCCGTTCTCTGTTACGGTATCTTGATGTTTTTCAGAGTAGTAATAAAATTCTATTTCAAGAAAATAGAACTCAACATATCCTCTTTTCAGATAAAAGTTATTAAGCAGACTCTTTGCTATATTAGCAAACTCGGTTTCTGCATTGTCAGATGTAACACTTTCAATGGATTTAAACAGTTCATCTATACTCATAATTAATTCCTCTATTATTTGGTTAATTCATAAATATTCCTACAAGAGTTTATGCATATCAATCTATCTTTATACATTATAATTAACCCTGTATTAATTGCAACCGTAAAAGTATGAAATAAAAACGATATTTACATTATCATGACCATTAAATTATGCAAATTAACTTTTGATACTTCAATATTATTCTCTAACTTTACCGACCAAATATTAAATGTAAAGAAATGAAGAAAGTAATGTTGGCTGTATTGGGAACTGTTCTATTCCTAGCCAGCTGTAATACAAATAAAATTGTAACAGTTGATGCAAATAAGTTTGAAGGACTAGTAAAATCTTCCAAAGTACAACTTGTTGATGCTCGTACAGCCGAGGAATATGCAAGTGGAAGAATACCTGGGGCTACAAACATTGATGTAAAAAAAGGTGACTTTAAACAATTAGCAGAAGAAAAACTAAGTAAAGATAAACCTGTTGCTATATATTGTCGTTCAGGCAAACGTAGTTTAATTGGTGCAGGCATACTTAAAAAGGCTAAGTTTAAAGTAATAAACCTACGTGGAGGAATCATGGAATGGGAACAAGCAGGAAAAAGCATCTCTAAATAAATAGTTAATCAGACATATTATAACGTTGAATAATACTCTTTTTAATAAAAAGGGTAAGACTTTGTGTAATCATCACTTTTAAAACTTGTACAAAATTAGGCTATAATTCCTTTATATAGCTATTACAAGAAGCTAGATCAATCTCACTTATTTACACAGATCTTTCTCTCTGTATATATCCGTACAATCAAATTTATTCTCCCGCAGATATAGCAAATTCATACTGATAAATTTTAACTCTGTGTCAATCTGTGCTATCTGCAGGAGAATACTCTCACCTTAATTATCAATAAAGTGATACGAATATGGCAAAAATATGACATATATAGCAATATTATCACATTTTAATGTTCACTTCAACTTATTTTTGATAATTTTGCGACTAAATGAATATAGATAATTTTCATCCGCTCATCCTGAATGTGGGAAAGGCTGTACTCCATGCCGATTGGAACTGGCAGAATGTTTGCAGTCCTTTTGCACGCATATACTATATTGTAAAAGGAGAAGCTGATGTAGAGATTGACGGGATTAGTCATAAATTAATTCCAGACAGAATGTATCTCATTCCACCCTTCACCACCCACTCTACTAAATGCAAAGGACTCTTTATTCATTATTATATTCATATTTACGATGATAGCATATCAGGTAACACTCTCTTCGAAGAATATGACTTTCCGTTCGATATCAAATCAAATCATGGTGAGGAAAATCTATTCGAACGTCTTTGCAACCTGAATCCATCAATGATACTTCGCCGAAGCAACCCTATAGAGTATGACAACAATCAGACTCTCGCACGCTCAATAATTCATAATAAGCAGCGCTCTGAATGGCTGAAAATGGAATCAAGAGGTATTATATTCCAAATCTGCTCAAGATTCCTTGTTAATGCTACAACTAAGGCTGTTATCAAAAATGAGCGTATACTGAAAGCGACAAAACTCATACACACTAACCTTGCTGGCAATATCACAATAGAGAAGCTGGCAGCAGAGGCTGGAATCTCACAGGAGCATTTCATCCGTCTCTTCAGACAGACTACTGGAACCACACCTATGCTCTATATAAATCAGAAACGCATTGAGAAAGCAGAGCTACTGTTGCTTACTACCGAGAAATCCATCCGAGAAATCGCACTCACGCTTGGGTATGAAGACAATTCTTACTTCGTCAGAGTTTTCAAGAGGGTTACAAACACCACGCCAAGCGAATATCGTAGACAAAATAAACAATAAATAATAACAAAATGTTCATGAATAAGAAAACACTTATTGCATTAGGTGCTTTGATGCTCACTACAACAGCGTTGGCACAACATTACAAAACTGACAAAAATGGTCTTATACTTGAAAAAAGTATGCTACCCGAAATGCCAGCCAGACCTGCCCCTAAAGAAATAGGTAGTGTAAAAATGGGCGACAGCAAAACTTTCGAAGAGGTACAGCTCGACATCCCTATTACCAAGGGTCCATACAAGCCAAACTGGCAATCAATAGAAACTAACTATCCTGGCACTCCACAATGGCTTAGAGATGCTAAGTTCGGTATATGGGTACACTTTGGTCCTCAGGCAGCTGGAGAAAGTGGAGACTGGTATGCGCGCAATCTATACAAGCAAGGACACTTGGCTTACAATAATCATCTTAAGCGCTATGGACATCCATCAGAGGTGGGATATAAAGAAGTGCTGCATAATTGGAATCCCGACAAACTCAATCCTGAATATCTCACAAAGCTTTATCAGAAGTCGGGTGCCCGCTTTCTCATGATACAAGGTGTACATCACGACAACTACGACCTTTGGAACTCAAAGTTCCATCCATGGAATTCTATGAGCGTGGGACCAAAGCGTGACCTTCTACGCGAATGGGTCAACGCCTGCAAGAAATATAAGATGCACTACGGCGTAACATTCCATCACGAGTACACTTGGTGGTGGTGGCAGACGGCTTTCGGCAGTGATGCTACAGGCGATAAAGCTGGTATTCCTTATGACGGCAATCTCACTCTAAAAGATGGAAAAGGTAAATGGTGGGAAGGTCTCGATCCACGCCGTCTATATGGTATCGATCTGCGCGAATATGACGATGTAGATAAAAATGCACATACAGGATGGTCTCCTCCAAAGGCAGGCATCTTCTCTCGTCACCTCGACTATTGCAAGTGGTATGCCACAGAGTGGGCACTTCGCATGATGGATGTTACAGAGAACTACGACCCTGATTTCATTTATACCGACGGAACAGCTGAAGGACCTTTTACTGGTACTGGCACTGGTACTGGATATAAGTGCAACGCCATGCAGACTGTGATAGCCGATTATTACAACCGTCAGTTAGTAAGAAAAGGTAAAGTTGATGCATTCAGCATTGTCAAGTTCCGCCACCCTACCAATGGCACTGTAAACACAGCTGAGTTTGATTTCCCTGACACTATCAATACATCTCAGGCTTGGATTCGTGAGGCACCTGTTGGTGACTGGTTTTATGCTCCTGACTTCACCTACGATTCTGGCAGCATGATACGCTTTATCATTGAGGCAATAGCTCGTGATGGCAACGTAGCCCTTAATATCCCGATGCGTCCTGATGGCAGTATTGAAGATGCTTGTGTCACTATGCTTGAAGAGGTTGGCAAGTGGATGAACATCAATGGAGAATCGGTGTATGGAAGCAAAGCATGGAAGACTTTGGGCGAAGGTGAAATCATAAATGGAAAATTGAAGAAACTTCCTGGAGGTGGTTTGGGTAAGAAGCATGCACAGTTCAAGTTCAATGCTCAGGATATCCGTTTCACAGAAGGCAAGAATGGCAATCTGTATGCCTTCTGCATGAATGTACCTGATGCTGGTCAAAAGGTGATTATCCATGCACTAAGTACAGACAAAGCTTTGGCAAACCATCATATCAAGAGGGTTACACTGCTTGGCTACAAAGGTAAACTGTCATGGGAACAGACTGCAGATGGACTTGGAGTAACTTTTCCTAAGGATGCAAAGCTCAAAACAGCTATTGTATTCAAAATAGAATAATAACTATATGCAATTCATCATTGATAATATTTTAATGCAATTGCATAATATTATCAATGATGAGTGCAATAAACATAATCAGATAATTTAAAAAGCTTCCTCTACTCATAACTGAGCGGAAACTTTCTAGTAATTTTTTCTTAATACCTTTGCTGCGTTTCGTGCTAGTTTTTTAAAATTAGGTGAACAATACTGGTCCATTATATAGTTTTTAAAATAAACAAACACCCAAATGTATCTTAACCTTAATTACAAAGACAATAATGTACCTATTATAAGCATAAAATTGTATTTATAACGGATAAACATGAAACCGCAATACCCCAATTTTACTATTTTATTTATTTTTCATACATTAACTTTCGATTTGATACATTTATTAGTTAAAATGTGCAATATCAAAATAAAAAGCAACACCACACATTACAATATGACACTTTTACCAAATATATAGAAACAAAAAGACACTAAAACAACACAATAACTTACATATTGCGTATCTTTGTACCGTTATTATAATCAATATGATTTAATTTCACGGTGTTTTCATACAATTTGATGTCAGGATGGCAGCATATAAATGCAGATAAATATTATACAATAACAAGTATACATCATATATATTTTAATCATTTAATTGTAAATAGTTATGAAAAAGATTGAAGCAATTATTAGAACTTCAAAGTTTGAAGAAGTTAAGGACGCTCTACGCCAGGTGGGCATTGATTTCTTTTCGTATTCAGATGTTACAGGGGTTGGAAACGAAATCAGGAAAGGTGAACTATCTTATCGTGGTACCGTATATGACACAAGCTATATACCACGGCAGTTGTTAACGATAGTAGTGCGGGATATAAATGCGAAGAAGACTGTCGACGCCATTTTAAAAACAGCGAGAACCGGTGTTATAGGCGATGGAAAGATATTTGTATCTTCAATTGAAGAGTCATATCGTATCAGGACAGGTGAAGAGGGAGATGATTCATTGTATAATAAATAAAATATAATTGTTATGAGAAAATTTGTATTAATATTACTGATGGTGATAACGGTTTCAGTAGCTAACTTTGCCTATGCTGGTACAACAAAGCTTGCTGATCCATCTGGAACTACAACAGGAAATGTAAATGATATAACTGCGGTTACCCCAGGAAAACCTACGCAGAGTGAACTTGCAGATCAGGTAGGTCACAACAAGGTGGCAATAAATATGGTATGGGTTTTGGTAACAGGATTCCTTGTTATGTTTATGCAGGCAGGTTTCGCACTTGTTGAAACCGGACTTACTAGAGCCAAAAATGCTAATCATACCATGGCTATGAACTTTATGGTTTATGCATTAGGTATGATAGGATTCTTTATGAGTGGATTTGCTATCATGTTTGGAGGAATTGGTAGTCTTGGAACCTTAGGTGGATTTGGTGGATTGTCTCATGAATTTGCCATTAACCTCTTTGGACATACCTTTGGACTATTCGGCACGACTGGCTTTTTCCTTAGTGGCGGTACTTATGATGTTGCTGTATTTGCCCTTTTCTTGTTTGAGATGGTATTTATGGATACAACTGCAACAATCCCAACAGGATCAATGGCTGAACGTTGGAAATTCTCTTCTTTTGCAATATATGGAATTATAGTTGGAGGTCTTATTTATCCTATATTCGGAAACTGGGTATGGGGCGGAGGCTGGCTCTCACAACTAGGAAGCATGTTTGGACTTGGACATGGAGTTGTAGACTTTGCTGGTTCTGCTGTGGTCCACATGACAGGTGGTGTCTTAGCGCTAGTTGGAGCTATCATGATAGGCCCTAGAGTTGGAAAATACAATAAAAACGGAACGCCAAACGCTATTCCTGGTCATAATATACCATTGGCTATTGTTGGTTGTTTTATATTAGCATTCGGATGGTTTGGATTTAACTCAGGTTCATCTTTAGCAGGTGGCGATTTAAGAATCAGTGTTGTCGCCGTTAATACAATGATTGCATCTGCAACAGGAGCTTTCGCATCTATGGCATATATGTGGTGGTTTAAAACAAAGAAGCCAGACCCAACAATGATGATGAACGGTATGCTAGCAGGTCTTGTAGCTATCACTGCTCCATGTGCTTTTGTCAATGTATTGAGTGCAGCTTTTATCGGTCTTGTTGCTGGAGTTTTGGTAATTGAAGCCTCTTTCTTCTTTGAGCGTAAACTGAAGATTGACGATCCTGTGGGAGCTATTTCTGTACACGGCGTCAATGGAGCTTGGGGAGTATTAGCTTTAGGTCTATTTGCTGATGGTTCATACGGCAATGGTTGGAATGGTGTGAAAGGCACTGTAACAGGACTTTTCTATGGAGATGCAAGTCAATTCTTTGCACAGCTCATCGGTGTAATCACTAATATTATCTATGTTGCAGCCATTGGTTGGGTTGTATTCAAGATTATCGGATTCTTCACTCATGGAATGAGAGTCAAGGTTGATGCAGAACTTGAAGGACTTGACGTTCCAGAAATGGGTATTGAAGGCTATTCTGGTGTAAAAATGGATAAAAATTCAGAGACACCACTTGCTAGATAATATGATGTATATTGATGTGTCGTGAATCAGCATTGTGCTTAACAAAGCGATATCAGACACATCAATTCTTATACGCAACTCATCATTGACAATCTTTTAATGCAATTGCATTATATTATCAATGATGAGTGCTATAAATATAACCAAATAGGTATTATTGGTTTCTCTGTATAAATTGCAATAATCCTTATCTTTACTTATCTTCGTTATTTTTTCAAACATATACCTTTGATATATGGTACAAATCAATCCTATTGTAAATACAATAATATATATATCTTCTCTCATAATTTTAATTCATTATTAGTTACGTTTTTCACATTGAAATCCCCTACTACACATATATCTGTATTCTGGGATTACAATTTAATTACTAAGCATTCATTTGTTTGGTTATTTGTATTAGCAACGATTTAATCTAAACCGAAAATCTGTTGTTTACACCGTAATCAACATGTACATACGCACGAAAGAATTTGTTATTTTTCATTTTAAAGTTATTTTAGTTAAGTCTCTAGTTGTTATTTGATACGTAAATTTATATATAAAAATTTGTTCATGCAACTTTTTCCATACGTATTTAACTTATCTTAAACAACAAAGAATAAAGAATATTGTGTTAGCCAATATTTTATTGACCAGTAAACTTCTATTATTGTTCAGTGAAAAAGTTGCACTCATCTATGATAGCAACCAGTTATTTGGATAAAGTTTTATCCTGAAACCAAACAAAGCTTATATGTGAAATAAAACAAATAAAAAATAAAATGCAGTAATAAAAATACCGATTGGTATATTTTGCATTATATTTGCACCATAAATAAAATAGGATAAACATGTCAAAAGCTGATAAAACAAAAGAATATATAATTGAAAGAACAGCATCGATCTTCAATACAAAGGGGTTCGCAGGCACTTCTCTAAATGACATGACCGAGGTAACAGGTTTAACCAAAGGAAGTATTTACGGCAATTTCAAAAACAAAGATGATGTTGCTGTCGAAGCATTCAAATATAACTTCGGTATTATGTCTAATCTTTTTGCTTCTGAAATGGCAAAGAAAAAGACTTATAGAGAGAAACTATTAATATATCCCCATGTACTTAGGAATTTCTCTGATACAAAATTTCCTAAAGGTGGATGCCCTGTTTTAAATACTGCTGTAGACTCAGATGATACTCACCCACTACTCAAACAGCAAACGATATTTGCATTTAATAAATGGAAGGAAGTAATAATTAATTTGTTGAAAGATGGAATTAAATCAAATGAATTTAGTGCAGGCATTAATAAGGAACAAATAGCCATCACTATACTCGCTTTACTAGAAGGCGGAATAATGATACGTAAACTCACAAGTAATCAGAATTATGTAGATGGTGTTACAAGTTCTTTGCGCGAGTATATCGAAGCCATATAATTTTTTTATCCACAAATATACCGATTGGTATGTTTTGTATTGAATTATATCAAACATAGAAACAAGCCACGAGTTGGCATTTGTAAAAATAACAATGTATACAAGATATTGTTTAGACAACAATCAACAGTATCACTGAAAGTAATAAATAGTATAAATTTAAAAAAAATAAAAATTATGGAATTAAAAGGAAAGACAGTATTAATCACAGGCGGTACAGCAGGTATCGGCTTTGAGGCAGCAAAACAATTTTTAGCCAATGGCGCAAAAGTTATAATCACTGGAAGAAATCAGGCTAAATTAGATGATGCCAAGAAATTACTTCCTAATCTAACAGCGGCTATTCAAAGCGATGTAGCAAATGCAGAAGACGCACAGTCACTTTTAGAACAAGTAAAGGCATTAGGTGGAATTGACATTTTATATAACAATGCTGGAATCATGGGGAATGGTCAGAATTTTGCTCATACAAATGAAAGTAACGTCACAATAGCAGAATCAGAGATTGCCATTAATTATCTTGGTGTTATCCGTCTTAACAATATCTTTATGGATATGTTGAAATCAAGAAAAGAAGCCGCCATCATCACTACGTCTTCATTGTTAAGTCATGTCCCACTAAATTTAACACCAAGCTACTCTGCTAGCAAAGCTGCCGTTCGTTTTTATACCGTTACACTAAGAGATCACTTGCAGATTTCAAGCCCTAACGTGAAAGTATTCGAACTTCAACCACCTGTTGTAGCCACAGATATGACCAAAGAGCTCGAGTATCAAGCTATAACTCCAAAAAGATTAATAGAAGCTTTAATAAATGGCATTAAGAAAAATAAATATACTATACGCGTGGGGCTCACAAAATTGCTTTATGTTGTAAATAAGATTTCTCCTAAATTGGCGTATAATCTAGTAAACACAGCAAAGAATGCCGCAGTATTGAAATCGATTAAATAGTAAAGCGACGCTCATATTTTTGAATCTTCAAAAGTAAATATCATAATAGAATGTGATTGATAATGATAGTTTATGTTTTGAATTTAAATGATGATTAAATATAACTAACAGCTATATGGAAAATAAAAGTATTCATCCTACAATACAACGTTATAACGAAAGAAAACTTTCGGCTCAAAATAGCGTTAGCGTTTCAAAGCTCAGTGCTGCGGAGTTGCGTGAAATGTGCCTTGAATTGGGTGCTGATGATGTAGGCTTTGTTGATATATCAAATCCAGCATTGGCTAGCCAGAAAGCAGACATATTAAAGGTGTTCCCATGGACAAAAACACTCATAAGTTTTGTAGGACGAATGAATAAGGGTAATTTGAGAAGTCCCGCACGAACTATTTCCAGCATTGAATTGCAACATGTTGAAAAGCGGGTTAACCAAGTTGCCCACACTATGGCTGCAACACTTGACAGAAAAGGTGTTCGTGCTGCTGCCCCATCTGCTGGCTTCCCAATGGAAACAGACAATTGGCCTGGCAAAATGCAGGTAGTGTCACATAAGCCCATTGCTGAAGCTGCAGGTCTAGGTAAGATGGGACTTCATAGAAATCTTATTCATCCGGTGTTTGGTAGTTTTGTTCTGCTTAATACTGTACTCATCGATGCCGAAGTGGATGAGTACAGCACTCCTTTGGATTACAGTCCTTGTATTAATTGCAAACTCTGTTCGGTAGCATGCCCTACAGGAGCCATTGGAGCTGATGGCAATTTCAATTCTATAAACTGTCTCACGCATACTTATCGCGAACTGTTAGGTGGCTTCTCTGATTGGGTTGAGAATATCGCTGATAGCAAAAATGCCATTGATTATCGCTCAAAGGTTAGCGATACCGACACCGTGTCACGTTGGCAGAGTCTTGCATACGGTCCATGCTATAAATCCGTCTATTGCATTGCTGTCTGCCCAGCAGGTGACGATGTTATCTCTGAATTTCTTGATGACAAAAAGAAGTTTATGGAGACGGTCGTTAAACCACTTCAACAAAAAACAGAAAGTGTATATGTCCTTCCTGGTTCAGATGCAGAGAGTCATGTCCTGAGCAAGTTTCCACATAAAAAAGTAGTACTAGTAGGAAATGGCGTTCGCCCACCTTCTGTTGCAGCTTTTATAAATTCCATGGCATCTGCTTTCCAGAGGAATAAGTCAGAAGGGCTATCTGCAACCTATCATTTCACATTCCGAGGTAACGAGCAAGAAAAAGCAACCGTTATAATCAAAGACAAAACTATTAAAGTAGAACGTGGGCATAACGGCACCCCTGATTTACAAATTGATGCTGATGCTACAACATGGTTGCGTGTACTTCATAAAGAGACACCAGTTGTGAAGCAGATAATTCTAAGAAAGATACGTGTCAAGGGACCATTGAAGTTATTTAGAGCATTTGACAAGTGCTTTGCATAATTTAAAGAAATCATTTTAGCAACACATTCTCCCGCTGATTACGCAGATTCACGCAGATAAAACACATCAACATGAACTACACTTACTATGTCGTAGCTGTCTTTATCAGCGCCATCTGCGTTACTAGATCCATTTACCCCATCTGTCTTTTGTCTGCGTGATCTGCGAGAGATATTGGGGTTTCTTCTTTAGTGCTAAATTGAGTACGCTTGCGTGATTATTCTCTCGCAGATAACGCAGATCTCGCAGAGGAACGCAGCAAGCTGCATTATTTCGCAGAAAAAGACTTCTTGTAGTTAGTGTTGTTGGGTTTGTCTGCGGGATCTGCGGGAGAATAGGCCGTTCCTTTAAATAGCCACAATAGTCTTCCTTTACCTGCGTGAAACCTATTGGAAGAATTAAATATACACTAAGTTAATTCTGCCTACAGCTTAGCTTCTTTATAAATATGAAACTCAAGTAATAGATTAGATGGAATGCGATAATACAGGTAAAGATGATAAGCTCCGTCATATTACCGGCATCAGATTTATGGTGCACATAAGTGAAGAATGCCAATAAGATGCAGAGAGCCAAACCACAGTAGGATGTCACATTTCTTGTCTTTTGTTTTTCCTCAAGTGAATCATTTTCAGACAGTTTGCTGTGATTAGGACTACGTACGATATATATATCGAAACCGACCATCATCCAGACAACCAGACGTATCCATGTGTCTATACTTAATGATACCATCATCGATAAGCAGACAAGAGCTCCAAGTATAGGGATGACAGGAACCCAAGGTGTCTTAAATGCGGGTTTTACACCCGGATTATTCCTTCGTATAATGATTATTCCTATGCAGACCAAAATAAATGCAAATAACGTTCCGATACTACTCATTTCTCCGATGATCTTTCCTGGAACAAATGCAGCAATCAGACTGACAAAAACCATAAATAATAGATTTGACTTTGCCGGGGTTTTGTATGTATCATGTAGATGTGAAAATATTTTGGGAACCAGACCATCACGGCTCATTGAATAAAAGACCCTGCTCTGACCGAGTAATAATACCATAATCACAGAAGAATATCCTAAAAGAATGGCAACCATAATAATCCTGTTAAGCCAAGGAAAGGCAGGGATGATATGCCCATCAGGACCAACCGTACCCATGTGATTGATAGCTGTTGCTACAGGTGCCAGATCATTTCCTGCACCACTGAACGACTTGTAATTGGCAACTCCAGTAAGTACATAAGCGAATAAGATATAGAGTATCGTGCATATCAGTAATGACCCTAATATTCCATATGGCATTGACTTCTGAGGGTTCTTGGTTTCCTGAGCTACTGTTGACACGGCATCAAATCCCATATAAGCAAAGAATATCAATCCTGCGGCTCTGAATATACCCGTCCATCCAAACTTTCCAAAGCTTCCTTGGTTGGCAGGAATAAAGGGCGTGAGGTTACTCTTGTCAATATAGTGAAATCCAATGACGATGAAAAGCAGAACGATGCTGACCTTTAATACGACGATCACATTATTTAATCGGGCTGACCCTTTTGTTCCACGTATCAGTATCATAGACATGAGTGTGACAATAAAAACAGACGGGAGATTGATGATTCCGTGAATCACCTCACCGTTGGACATCGTCATACTTTCAAAAGGGGTCATCATCAACTGCCGCTGTAAGGTAAATCCCAGTGAGTGTAGTAATTCATAAAAATAACTTGACCAACTGGATGCTATTGTTGAAGATCCTACGGCGTATTCAAGTATCAAGTCCCAACCGATAATCCATGCAACAAATTCACCCATAGTCGCGTAAGAGTATGTGTAAGCACTGCCTGCTACAGGAATAGAAGAGGCAAATTCGGCATAACATAATCCTGCAAAAGCACAACCGACAGCTGCAATTACGAAAGAAATGATGATAGCAGGTCCTGCATAATCAGCAGCTGCAATACCTGTAATTGAAAACAATCCGGCTCCAATGACAACACCAACTCCCAATGCAACCAACGCACCCGTTGACAAGGTCTTCTTCATTCCGTGTTTCTCTGAAGATTCTGCCAGAAGATCGTTAATACTCTTCTTCGTAAATAATCCCATACCTATTTGTTTTTATGCCTTTAATATTTTGGCACAAAGATAGCAATTATTAATAAAATAATATCACATTGCACTGTATTTTTAAAAATAAAGTTACACAATGATTATATTATCAACAAATAACTTTCATTCAAAACAAATATTCTTGCAAAGTAATACTTATTTTTTGCAAAGATACAGTAAGAGATAATTAGGGTTAGTGAAAGTTCTTTTTCTTGTTTCAATTAAAGATTTTCAAAGAGCAACCAGAGGTTTAATATTGTGACAATGCCAGCCAGAGAATACAGGAAAGCAGAATTCCAGGGTCTATTCGCGTATTTACCCATCACCTGCTTTGAAGATGTAAGGCTCACCTGCAGAAATACCGTGAACGGTAGTTGAATACTAAGTATCATTTGTGATATCAGTAGGCACTTAAATGGATTGCTGATAAAGAAAATTATCAATAGCGATATGCCGAGAGATAGACAGATACCGATGATGGAATGAGAGTCATGAATATTGTATGACTCACCAAAAAGACCTGCAAAGATGCTGCCAGCAGCCATACCACTAGTAATAGTGCTTGATATTCCGGCTAGCAGAAGTGCTATTGCAAAGATGTTAGCTGCGCTATTGCCAAGTAAAGGCGTGAGTAGCGACTGTGCCTGAGACAGTTCTTCTACATGGATACCATTGTGAAAGAATGTAGCTGCTGCAAGCAAAATCATTGCGCTGTTTATTGCCCACCCCACAATCATTGAAAATAATGTGTCAAAAAACTCATACTTCAATGTCTGTTGAATATATTTGTCTGATCGTTTCTGGATTTGACGACTTTGAATGATTTCTGAATGCAAAAACAGATTATGAGGCATAATCACAGCGCCGAGCACGCTCATGATAATCATCATACTGCCTTGAGGTATGCTTGGTACTACCCATCCGTGTGTGGCTGCGCCCCAATCTATATGAACAAGGAAAAGTTCATAAATAAATGAGAGTCCTATCACGGATACAAATTCAATGATGCCACGCTCCATTCTTTTATACGAATTCGTGAAGATCATAATCACTACTGTTATCGTGGTGAGTATAGATCCCCAGACAATAGGTACGTTGAATAGCATCTGCAGGGCGATAGCACCTCCAAGAATCTCTGCCAGTGATGTTGAAATACTAGCGAGCACGGCAGTGATGATAATCGGGCGTCCTATATATTTAGGCGTATATTTATCAGCAGCCTCACTAAGGCACAATCCTGTAACAATGCCAAGATGGGCAACATTATGCTGTAGTGCAATCAGCATGATTGTAGAGAGGGTGACTACCCAAAGAAGTGAATATCCGAAGTAGGAACCCGCAGCGAAATTACTTGCCCAGTTGCCCGGATCAATGAAACCTACAGTGACTAGCAATCCAGGTCCAATATATTTAAATATGTCAAACCCACCCAACACTCGCGGGTGTGTCTTACTTTTTAATTCTTTTATTATATTCATCATGGTTGCGAAGATACAAATAAATTTTATATGATATGTAATCTTTGCAGAAAAATACCAACTATTGGGGATGCAAATTGGTCGAAAGTAAACAATTACTTAGTCTGATATCTCCAATTCTCACAAAGATTTCGCATACTATCGGCAGTTACATTTTCTCAATTGGTATTTGTGGGAAACTATATTATTTTGCTGAGCTCAAATAAATAATTCTACCATCACGTTTATCAATTCCTATATCGTAAAACCAAAAAGGTTGATTATATGGTATTGCCTCTATACTCCATACATAACTCTCTTCTAATTGTATTCTAAACGGCTCGGAATAATCTATCTTATCTTTACCATATGTAGCAATTAATAGAGCATTACTTATTTCATAGGCAGTGGCCGCATCTGGCACTGCCCCTACTTTATTGATATTTTTATAATTACTAATACGATATTTTAATGGTTTTAAGAGGGGAACTTCCGTTCTTATCTCTCCACCATATTTATATTTAGTAATCTTAGGTGGTTCTGGTTTAGGTGAGAGAAGAAACTTCCCTATAACTATCCCACATATCAATATTGCCAAAGATATAGCAACATTAACAAATAAAGATTTAGTATTAATCATATGCTATTTTTCTTTGAAATTGTTATTACTTGTAAAATTTTATTGAAAGAGTAATATAGTTACTTAATCTTGTAGGGGTATTTATGCCACAAGACATATTCGTTGATAATATCTTTTCTTCCAAGAACTTAGCAGAAGCAGTAGAATACATACATATTTCATACTAATGTCAATTAAGTAGATTTTCGTGATTTTATTTGTATAGAGTGTAATGAATAATGCAACCATCACGTTTATCAATTTCTATATTGTAAAACCAAAAAGGCTGATATTGTGCGTCAGCCCCTACAGTCCATATATATTTATTTCGTAATTGTATACTAAAACATTCGGAATAATCTATCTTATTTTTACCATATGTAGCAATTAATACAGCATTAGCTATTTCATAGGCAGTGGCCGCATCTGGTACGACACCTACTTTATTAATATGCTTATAATTACTAACACGCTGTCCTAGGGGTTCTAGGGGAGGACCCTCTTTTACCTCTCCAAAATATCTATAATTTTTCTTAGGTGGTTCTGGTTTAGTTGAGAGAAAAAATCTCCCAATAACGATCCCTGATGCCAATATTGCGAAAGATATAGCAACTTTCACAAATAAAGATTTAGTTTTCATCATAAGCTATTTTTTCACTAATAAATTGACAATTCTACCATTACGTTTATCAATCGTAATATGGTAAGACAAATATCGTGTATCTTGTGATTGTGCCTCTATACTCCAAATATAACCATCTTCCAATTGTATTTTAAATGGCTTGTCATAATTTATTTTATCTTTACCAAATGCACGAATAAAGATAGCATTACTTATTTTATAAGCAGTAGCGACATTTGGTACTACACCAGTTTTATTAATATTGTCTGAATTACTTCTACGATATTTTGGTAGTGGTATAGGGGGAGGGTCTCCCGTATTAATCTCTCCAGAATATACATATTTTATAATTTTGGGCGTTGGGGGCTTGATTGAGGGAAGATACTTACCTATAATGATTCCACATACAAATATTACCAAAGACATGGCAACTTTCACAAATAAAGATTTAGTTTTCATCATAAGCTATTTTGTTTGGATTTTTAAATAGTTCACTACTTGTAAAATTTAATTCTATATTTCTACTGTCATATGATCAATTCTACCATCACGTTTATCAATTCCTATTTCGTAATAAAACAAAAAATCAGTATTTTTAGATTGTGCACTTACAGTCCACATAAAACCATCTTGTAATTGTATACTAAATAATTCGGAATAATTTATCTTATCTTTACCATATATGGCAATTAATATAGCATTACCTATTTCATAGGCTGTAGCGGCATCTGGTACCGCACCAACTTTATTAATATTCTTATAATTACTAATACGGTAATCTAGTGGCTTTTCAGGGGGAAATCCCGTTTTAATCTCTCCCACATATTCATATTTTTTTTGGGGTGGTTCTGGTTTAGGTGAGAGAAGAAACCTCCCTACAACTATTCCAGATGATAATATAGCCAAAGATATGGCAACATTAACAAATAAAGATTTAGTTTTCATCATAAGCTATTTTGTTTGAATTTTCAAATAGAGATTTCCATTGATATATTGTTTTAGAGGAAGGAAGAAAGACAACACCATTACCAAAAACGATAGATGTATTTTCCCATCATTAATAATTCCAATAAGAATTTTTAATTGTCTGGTGTGTAAGTAGAGCTGTTTCATGGTCATTTTAATTTCAGGTATTTATCTCATCTGAGAATAACTTCTAAACGCAAAGTTACATAATTTTGAAGCTACTACCAAATTATATTGCTAATCATTTTGATACAACTAATATAAGCACATTTTTTTAGAACAGTACAGATAGCCTATTCTCACGCTGATAACACAGATTTCCACAGGGTAGATACAGCAGCACGAGCTACATTATCTCACGCAGATCACGCAGATTCACGCAGACAAAAGACAGGTTGGGACAAATGGATCTGCTAAAGCAGATACTGCAGATCTCGCTGACAAAGACAGTTACCACACAGTGGAGACATGCAGTTCATGCTGTTTGCTGTTTGTCTGCGAGTATCTGCGTAATCTGCGAGAGACAATGCTGTTCACGTTGATGCAATAAATCAGTGAGGGACGCCAATTCTTTCCTTATTACTTCCTCGTTCTTTCCTTATGTGATTGAACGGCCGTTATTGTTGTTTGTTGCATTTCCTCAACCTGTCTTTTATCTGCGAGAGAATAATCATATGAGAGTACTCAAGCTATTGCCAAAGAAGAAACCCCAATTGTCTCTCGCAGATCACGCAGATTTACGCAGATAAACCCCAAAACTACACTAACTGCAAGATGTCTTTCTCTGCGAAATAATGCAGCTTGCTGCATTCCTCTGCTTTATCTGCGGGAAACAGGTAGTTCATGCTGTTGGCCGTTTGTCTGCGAGAATCTGCGTAATCTGCGGGAGATAATGCCGTTTACGTTGATAAAATTCTCTGCGGGAGACAAGTAGTTCATGCTGTTTCTCTGCGACCTCTGCGCTATCTGCGAGAGAATCGGCCGTTTAAACATATAAGGAAAGAACAAGGAATGAACAAGCATCCCTCACAGATTTATTGTATCAGCACGAACGGCATGGTCTCCCGCAGTAAAGCAATTATACTACAGTAGCTAATCATATCGTAGCCCCAAATTTTATAAATATAGAATGGTTCAATTTTTTAGATGGATAAATACTATTAAAGCTTGTCCCTTCTACACTCATTGATCTGCAAGAGGAATAGATATCTAAATTTGATATACCATAACCAACAGCAATAAAAATAACATCAGAACTGAACCTTAGCATGGTTCTTAAATCCCAGAAGCACCAATCAGAGGCATGTGCAGACCTTACTTTTTCATACGATACCGAAGTGTTTCTATCAATATAATCTACATCTACAAAAGTATAAGGAATCTGTATCATAACGCCCGGCTCTGCTTGAAGTCCCATCTCCCAAGACCCAAAATGTATCAATGCAGGAGTTTTGAATGACAAAGTTGGTTCAATATATAATTTTTCCATTTTATTGTCTTTTTCATTCAAGTTCCAAGAACTCCACTTCCCAGATTCAATATCCCCATGTGGTAAGTAATCATTATGCCATTGTTTGTAGTTACCAAATGCAGCGCCATAACCTACATATTTATTAATATAATGGATATATGATAATCTCATATCACATGCACAACCCGTCATTAATCCTCCACTTACCGAAAGTTCATTACTTTTGCTATCTTGAGCATAGATAGTTAATGACATTACAGCCAATACAATTATTATTATTTGTCTCATGATTTATAAAGATATTTTTAGTTTATACAGTTAATTTAGTTATACCATTTAATTCTTTAGTCGGTTTAACTATCGAAATAAATACTTTTTCATCTACAAAAATATAAAACATGCCTTTATCAAAGCCTTAAATTGAAGTTTATTTAACCATGGTTTACGATATCTTGCACTTCTATAATTTAATCTTGTGTAACGAGTATTACTTTATTAATTTCTTTTTTAGGTTTATTTCTATCAGTTGCTTTGTATTTATAGTTTTTCGGTATACCATATTTTTTAATTTCTTTTCTACTTAACAAATCCTCCTTATCTAGACAATTATAATAGTCAATCTTACTCCTGATAAAGTAAAGAAAGTAATCATTCGTCTTATATTTAATTCCATTTATATTGGTCATAAAATTACTATTACCGAAAAAACGTTCTAAAGTATCAACCTTCAAATATACCAATGGAGTGTTATCTTCTAAATCATTGAAAGTTTTTCTATTTTGCAAACCATCAATAATATAATCAAGATCAGCTCTAGAAATGCGTATTGTCTCAGACGTTTCACAATTAAATCGCTTCATGTCCTTTTCACTAACATGATTAGTAAATTCCGGATCACCTCTGAAATAAACCACTTCCATTTGTTTTCTCTGAGAACCTATATTGCAACTTACTAATAAAGAAAGAAATATAAATTCTACAATTACAATCATCTTTGTTTTCATGTTATATCAATTTATTTAATGAATCTTGGATCTATAACTTCAAAAGCCTTAATTTGGCAAAAGTTAGCTCATAAGAGAATAAATAGTAAACAAATCATCCAGACTCGTTATCTATACATTTTTATATTATAAATCTTAAACCAAATAGAATAATTATAGGATAAAGATTTGCAAGTACAATATTAAAATAGTAACCTATTTTTGATAAATGTTCCTTCTGAGTATCTGTGTAAGTTTTATAAGTCTCGTATGCTTCTTCTGCGAATTGATTTTTTTTCAAACGCATAACAATTAAACTGCTAATAAGCATTGAAATAACAGCAAGAACTATTCCTATTGGCAGAATATCTGCAGGAATGTTCCCTGTATAAAGAACATAAATATATGAAAGTATGCCTAAAAGGGTCAATATAAAATCGAATAACATTATCCCAATTGGGACATATAGAGTATTCCAGATAATTTGACTCTCCTTTTGTTCAGAAGTGTAGAAATTGTAATTCAGACCACCATCAAAGATGATATGCGAAATGTGTTTCATTTGATTCATAAAGTTTTAATTATTATTTTATTTTGTGGACATTTAGTTAATTGTTTTTTAGTGTGATACACCTCTTTTGTTAATGTTTTACTTTACATATATCAGCTTTGAGTTAGATTGTCCGTATGAATATCATAATTATACATAGGAGCATCCTCATCTGTCGATTTTAAGTGGCACAATATAAGAGGTTGTATCATGTACATACTTTTGTCTATACACTTGCAAAAGTACATAAAAAATAAGAAACAAGGTTGTTATTACATATTTTTTTCACTAGTGTCCACTAAAAAGTGGTACTAGTGAATCCGTGTATAAAAGTAAGACAGAATCCCTCTCTTGGAATTCAGTCTTACTTTTATACACGGATTAAACTTTTAGCGGACAGCAATAATAACGAATATTTTTATAACGGACTATTGAATTAAAAGATCGATGTTTAAGCGAGCGTAGAATTACTAAGAGCCAAGGCCATATATGGAGAATATCACCCCCTAAATTGACGAAGAACCAGGAAAAAACAGTAAACAAACCTACACTACCTACATTTTTTACTTAAGTATCTACTAGTCAGTCTTTTATATGATGTATATAACTGCCTTTTCCTACACCTTTCCTACATGATTCCTACACTATTTGCACGTTTTTGTATATAAAACGATGAATTTTGATCAAATCGCAATACAAAAATCACTTTTTAGATTGGACCATTTGTTCATTTCTCCGGCTGTAAAGTAAATCACAGCGGTGTCATTCATAGGAATAATGAATATAGGAATCCCATTTCTCTTGTAAATGAAATTTGGAAGCCAAACTGAGTTATAAAACATTTCTATATGTCAACTTTTCCGTAAAGGGTTTCAGAAACTATAATTGATAATCAGTAACAGCTAAAAAAATGTATAGTGATTCCGTAAGTATGCCTATGAATGTATATAATCATTTCCTATTATAGCTAAAATACATAAAGCGCAGCAAGAATAAAATCACCTTTTTCGGTGCGCCTTTGAGTGATTAGGCCCTAATCACTCGGTAAAGCATGTAGGACAACAGAGTGATTAGGGCCTAATCACTCCCTAAAATGTATAAGAACGGACTTATATACATTAGCTAACATGTTGTATAACAATGCGTTTAGCAAAAAGATGTAGGAAATCGCATTATAAACTCACAAAAAACTTTTTTTTCTAGTACGCAGACTGTTAATCTGCCGCTTGCACATGTTTGCACTTTCCACTGAACTCAGTGAAATCAATGCGTATAATGTTTACTCTGTGAAATGACTTTTGGGAGTACTTAGCACCAAGTTCTTTGAAATCAGGTGATAACTTGTCTACTAACTTTAGCAAAGCAGTCATACGCTCTTCTTCAGTCAAGTTGATATGTGCCACTGCCTTTAAGATAACACTCTCATACTCTGTCGTGAATTTACCAGGCAAAAGGTTTACATTACCAACGATGCAAAAACTTACGTTAGGATATTTGGCAAGCCCATCAAGTTTTTGTCCCTCTGGTGCACAATGAATATAGATGGAACTGTCGCCGTCCCAAACATAGTTTAATGGTATTCCGTATGGTAAGCCCTTGTCATCAATCATACTTAATATTCCATATTCACTGTTTTGGAGTAGTTCTACTGCCCTATCCTCTTCCATTAATCTATCTCTGCGACGTACTCCGTCATTATTAAATATCATAATCTAATGTGTGTTTATTAATTAGATGCAAATATAAACATTCTTTCCCAATATAGTAGTAAATAGGATAATCATAGCCTGTTAAATAAATAAAAAAGGCGACCGTTAATCAGTCGCCTTTCAATATTGTTTATTGTAGTTTTTTCTTTTCAGGGATTATCAATGAGAGCCCTATGCTGACCGTGAGAACAGCCAAAATGAATATCAATGATTCTATAGTTCCAATCTCCACATACTTTTGTATAAGCAGTTTAACGCCAATGAATACAAGAAGTACACATACACCCGGTTTGAGATATCTGAAACGATCAGCAACACCAGCTAGAAGGAAGAACATTGCTCTCAATCCCAATATCGCAAATATGTTTGAGAAGAATACAACATAAGGATCCAACGAAACTGAGAATACCGCAGGGATACTGTCAAAAGCAAATATCAAATCGCTGAACTCAATGAATATCACAGTTACCATTAACGGTGAAATAAACGGGAAATATTTTCTGAGCAGTTTCACAATAGGATGATGCTCAACATCAACATGACTTTCATCTTTGTTTCTGTCGATAAACATTTTTACACCACTGTAAAGTAAGAAAGCACCAAATATAATCAGTACCCAGTCGAATTTTCTTATCACAGCTGCACCAAGGAATATGAAGATAAACCTCATGACAATAGCACCTAGAATACCCCAGTTAAGAACTCTTTGATAATCTTTTTTCTTAACTCCGAATGATGTAAAAATCATCATCATAACAAACAGATTATCAACTGATAAAGTCTTTTCTATTAAATAACCTGTTATGTAAGAAATAGTCATGTGCTGACGGTACATCTGCACAGAACCTTCAAAATCATTCGGATTGATTTTCAAATGATCTGCATACCTGGATACGACCAGTTGCAGGTCAGACATGTTGTGAATGCCATGTACCAAATCACCATGAAACCACAAAAATGCCGAAAAAGCTAAAGCTAAAGTTATCCATACAGCGGTCCAACTTCCAGCCTCTTTCATTGAAACTTCGTGGGCTTCTTTGTCAATAACCAGAAGATCGACCAATAGGATAGCTACAATGAATGCGATAAAGCATCCAAAAAATATTATCTCTGAATAATGCATTATTAATTTCTATTACAGATAAAACACTAATATTTCGCAAATTTAGGCATATCTATATGAATTAAAGAATAATATCAGTTACAATTCTGTTACAACATGAATAATCATAACTTAAAAAATCGCTTTTTGCTTAACGACAATCACTCTTATCTTTTGGTCATTTCCAGAATTGTTTATCTTTGCGATGTGCCAATCTCTAGGAAAGAAAATAAAGAATTCATCAGGCTTGCTGTCATAAAAACGTGTGCGATCTGCTTTATAATTATAATGTATGACATCCTTACGAGCGTCATATTTACAATTAGGAGTACTTGTGTAATGGTCTAAAACGCCAAATCTCTCTACTCCACTTACAACATACTGAAAATCAATATGATGATAATGACTTTCACTGTTTTGCTTCTCTAAAGGTCTGTTTTCGCTATCCTCAACACTTACAACTAAGTCAGTACCCTCAATTTCATGTCTGCCTGCAGGAATAGCTAGCAAATCATGTGTAGCCAACCAATGGAACATGGTTTGCCATGCTTTGGGATTGCGCTGATATTGCTGGTAGAAGTCGATAATGTTAACACTACTGTGAGGAGCAGCACCATTAAAACCTTGTCTCCACTCACCTGATTCAACCCATGTTTTTGCTTGCTTCAATAGTTCAGGGTTATTATAGTATTGCGTATAATAACCATTATGCTGACCATGCGCACATAAAGTGCACATGAGCAGCATCAATAGAATAATTTTTTTCATCGAAAATATAATGTTGTTGTCTTTATTGTTTGTTTAATTGCTTCATCGTTTGTCAATTGGCTGATATTCTTTCTGCCCTTGTATATTCTTATATGCTGGACGAATGATTCTTCTTCCATCATAATTCAATTCTTCAATGCGGTGAGCAGTCCATCCAACGATGCGCGCCATCGCAAATATAGGTGTATAAATTTCTTGTGGCAGACCTATCATCTCATAGATAAATCCACTGTAGAAATCAAGGTTTGCACAAATAGGTTTCTTTGTCTTTCTGAATGCTGAAACGCTTTTAACACCTTCTTGTTCAAGCAAACACAAGAAGTCATATTCTTCTCTACGTCCCTTCTCTGTAGCTAACTCACCTGCAAGTCTCTTTAATTCAACTGCACGAGGATCACTCATTGTATATACAGCGTGGCCGATACCGTAGATAAGACCCGTATTGTCATACGCCTCTTTGTTAAGCATACGGTTTAGATAAGTATCTATTTCATCTATATTTTTCCAATCCTTTATCTGCTCTTTCAAGTGATGGAGCATGTTGATAACCTTGATATTAGCACCACCATGCAACGGACCTTTCAAAGAACCAATACCAGCCGAAATACTTGAATAGGTATCTGTACGAGTTGATGATGTCACACGAACTGTGAATGTAGAGTTATTACCACCACCATGTTCTGCCTGAATAATCAACAAAAGGTCAAGCGTTCGCGCATCTAGTTCTGTATACTGATTATGCTTCAGCATAAATAAGAAATTCTCTGCAATACTAAGATTCTCCTTCGGGTAACGTATATGCAAGCTTTGACCCTGAACGCTATGTCTGTATATATTATAAGCGTAAGCTATGATTGTTGGGAATTTGGCAATAAGCTCAATGCTCTGTCGCATAAGGTTGTCACGGCTTATGTCGTCAGGATTAGGGTCAAATGTATACATTTCCAACACGCATCTTGCCAATATATTCATAATATTAGATCCTTCAAGATCAATGATATGAACTATTGTACGATGGTCAAGTGGCATATTATTATTCAGCAGTTCACGGAATGCAGACAATTCTTCCTTATCAGGCAGTTTGCCAGAAAGTAAAAGAAAAGCTATTTCCTCAAATCCAAATCTCTTCTCTTTTAAAAGCGGAGATACCAAGTCGTCAACTTCATAACCACGATAGAAAAGTTTTCCTGGGCATGGCTGGAGTTTGCCGTCTTTATCACGGTCATACCCTACAACATTACCTATATTGGTAAGTCCTACAAGGACACCGGAACCGTCTTCGTTGCGAAGTCCTCTTTTCACGCCATATTCCTGGAAAGTTTCCTGTGGAATCTTGCACGTGTTCTTAACTGCATCAGACAGTTTGTAAATTAAATATTCCTTCTTCATAATCAATAAAGTAAAAAAAGCAAAGAGATAAAAAGTAAAATCCTTAGATTAATTACCCTAATCTTATTTGTTTAACCTTGCATAATTAAGAGCACTTCCGGCTTTAAACCATGCTATTTGCGTATCATTATAAGTGTGTTCAACCTCTATCTCATCTGTTAAACCGTCTTTGTGTATCAAAATCATAGTTAGATGTTTGGTTGGTGCGAAACCAGTCAAACCCAAAATAGAAATGCGATCATCTTCCTGCACCTTGTCATAATCATCTTTGTTTACGAAGGTAAGCGCTAGCATACCTTGTTTTTTAAGATTTGTCTCATGTATACGTGCGAAACTCTTTGCCAATATAACCTTTACATTTAGGAAACGTGGTTCCATTGCAGCGTGTTCGCGGCTTGAACCTTCTCCATAATTGTCTTCGGCAATGACGATAGAGTCTATGTTATTCTGCTTATAATCTTTAGCTGTACTGGATACTTCCTTATATTCTCCGTCTAATTGGTCTTTCACACAGTTACTCTCATCATTGAAAGCATTAACTGCGCCCATAAGAAGATTATCAGATATGTTTTGCAGATGTCCACGGAACTTAAGCCATGGTCCTGCCATAGAGATATGATCAGTAGTGCATTTGCCTTTTGTCTTTATGAGTAAAGGCATATCTTCGTAATCCTTACCGCTCCATTCTGTAAACGGTTCCAACTTTTGTAGTCTATCAGATTGTTCTGATATAATTATTTCTATATCACTGTTGCTTTCTGAAGGTGCAACAAATCCATTGTCCTCAACAGTAAATCCCTTTGGAGGGAATGTATATCCAGTTGGTTCATCAAGCTTCACATAGTTTCCGTCTTTATCGCAAACCATATCTGTTGCAGGATTGAAGTCCAATCTGCCAGATATTGCTATCGCTGTTGTGAGTTCTGGACCGGCAATGAAAGCGTATGTATTTGGATTACCGTCTGCACGGCGTCGGAAGTTACGGTTGAATGATGTGACAATGGCGTTCTTACGATTGTTATCATCGGTATGACGTTTCCACTGCCCAATACATGGTCCACAAGCATTTGTCATTATCACGGCTCCGATTTTCTTCAAATCATCAAGAATTCCGTCACGTTCTGCAGTACATCTAATCTGTTCAGATCCAGGATTGATAATAAGTTGTGCCTTTACTGGAATATTTTGTTTATATGCCTGTCGGGCAACACTTGCGGCACGTGCCAAATCCTGATAGCTGGAGTTGGTGCAACTTCCTATCAAAGCCACCTCAACATCCATTGGATAGTCATTGGCTGGTCCCTTAACCTTCATCTGTGATATAGGAGTCGCTGCATCAGGAGTGAATGGACCATTAAGATGTGGCTCAACTTCATTTAAATTGATATCAACAATCTGGTCGTAATACTTTTCTGGTGTAGCATAAACCTCATCGTCTGCGCGAAGATTCTTTATATTGTTTTTCGCGAAAATTGCAACTTCTTCACGTCCTGTATTTCTAAGATATTCGTCGGCATTATTGTCATAAGGGAATATAGAACATGTAGCTCCCAATTCAGCTCCCATATTACAGATAGTAGCTTTGCCTGTTGTTGAGATTGATTCAAGTCCTTCACCGAAGTATTCTAATATAGAATTTGTACCCCCCTTTACAGTAAGTATGCCCAATATCTTCAATATAACATCTTTCGGACTAGCCCATCCAGACAATTTGCCGTGAAGTCTAACTCCAATAAGTTTAGGCATCTTTAGTTCCCAAGGTTGTGCTGTCAGAACATCCACAGCATCAGCTCCTCCTACACCAACGGCAACCATACCCAAGCCACCGGCATTAGGAGTATGAGAGTCTGTTCCTACCATCATGCCACCAGGGAACGCATAGTTCTCTAATACAACCTGATGAATGATACCAGCTCCAGGACCCCAAAAACCAATATGATATTTTTTAGATACAGACTTCAAGAAATCATAAACTTCTTTATTTGTATCAGTAGCTGAAGGCAAATCTTTTTCTACACCAACATCGGCACGGATAAGATGATCACAATGAACTGATGCCGGAACAGCAACTTTATCTTTTCCTGCATTCATAAACTGCAATAAAGCCATCTGTGCTGTTGCGTCTTGCATTGCCACTCTGTCAGGACGAAAATTCACATAATCAACACCCCTTTTAAATGGTTTAAGATCTGAATTTTCATACATGTGTGCAAAAAGCACTTTCTCGGCATACGTGAGCGGGCGCTTGATCGTTTCTTTAGCTTTATCTACGCTTTCTGAATATGAAGCATAAAAGCTTCGTAACATTTCTGTATCCAGTATCATATCTTATTTTACCTTTAATGTATTAACTTGCATGCAAATATACTAAATAATTGTATAACTGTAACATTTTTGAGTGGTTATTTGTCAATTTGCAACTAATTTTTAATAAAATAGTTATTTTAGGTGCAAATAAATTGCATAAAACGGCAAGGACTTGCATAATAATTTAAAAAGCAGAGCTAAATATGAATTATCATTCAAGTGAAGGGTCAGCTTCAGGGATTGGAAGATTAGCACTTTCTTTTGCTCCCAACTGCTTTAAGTCGTTTGCTTTCTGCACGATGCTCTGTCTTCCAGTATGAGCCTTTTTATATGCCTCGTCGTAATCTTTGTGTATGGTTTCTATATCCTTTCCAACCTTATCAAATCGTTTAATAAATTCCCCTACTCGTTTAAGCAGTTCGTCAGCCATGTCGAATACACGTTTCTGATTTTCAGACTGTGTGTACTGTCTCCATGCAATCTGTATGATCTTTAGTATAGCCATAAGATTTTGCTGACTGGTGATAAACACGTGTTTCTCAAATGCATCATGCCACAATTTAGGATCAGATGCTAAAGCCAGTTGCAAAGCTCCCTCATAAGGAATGTACATAATAACAAAGTCGATGGCACATCTTGGAGCTTTCACATAAGCACTGTAATCCTTCTTTGAAAGTTGTGTGAACTGAGTACGTATGCTCTTAACAACATCGTCGGTATACTTCTTCTTTGCTATCTCGTCTTCTGTATTCATGTAATTAGCATAAGCATCAATCGTCATCTTTGAATCGATAATAACATCTTCGTTGTTTGGATAATGCAGTACAACGTCGGGAATCATTTTCTTTCCGCTTTCATCATTGATAACAGCATTACCTTTTTCGTCAGTTATAGTCTGCTGCACATCATAATCTATTCCGAGTCGGAGTCCTTGACTGTCTAGAAGATTCATGAGTGCAAGCTCTCCCCAATTTCCCTGTACCTTATTTGCACCACGCATCACATTTGTAAGTCTTGTAGCTGATTGGTTAATCTTATCAGTCTGTTCAGCCATCGTCTTTAGTTGTTCAGATAATGATGCAGTATTCTTTGCAGTCTCATTATTAGTTTTACTAATGGCATCTTGGAGTTGGACAATATTCTGTTTCAGTGGTTTGGTAATATTGTCTATTGATTCAATATTATCAGTCTTAAGTTTAGCTGTGGTCTGTTCCAATACTTTCGTTGCAAGATTTTGGAATTGTTCCTTGATTGTATTAAGTTGTTCATTGAATTGTTGCTGGCGCATTGCATTCTCTTTAGAATTCTGCTCATTACGCAGTTCCAGTTCATGTTCGTATTTATCCTTTAAGGCATTCACATCATTCTCATGCAATGTCTTCTCGGCATTGAGCTGTGTTTCCAAACTTCCATAAGCAACTTTGGCCTGTGTCAGTTTACCATTTAAAAACATATAGGCAACACCACCTCCGAGTATTAAGCCTACTAAAACATATAATATAATCATAATTGAACTATTTTAGATTTTACCTTATTTAATAATGTTTGCTGAATAACTCCACGCATCAATAAAAATAATATGAAGGCTATCCACAGTGCATGGTTTCCAAATTTAGACTCCAAGGAAAAATACACCGAATAGAAACATATTGTAGCTATGAATGATGAAATCAACATATATCGCGTGGCAGTAGAACCAATGTAGATGCCATCGAAAACAAATGCCATAAATCCACATATTGGTATGAGTATTGCCCAAAACATATATGGTGAAGCAGCGGCAATAACATCTTTATTATTAGTTATCAATGCCAAAAAATTATGACCACCACTTATATATAATAATGTGAATGCGATTGCCATATACAATCCCCAACGCATGAGTCGGCTTACTGTAAGACTAAATTTAGCTTTATCTTGTTCGCCGTAGGCTTTACCACATAATGCTTCGGCAGCAAATGCAAAACCATCCATGATATATGAAAATATAGTAAAGAAGGTCATTAACAACGTGTTTACAGAAAGTATTATATCACCATGACGCGCTCCGACAGCAATAAACGAGAGATTCACCGAAACCAAAAATAATGTTCTTATAAATATGTCACGGTTTACACTAAATATATCCATCCATTTCAGGGCTATATGTGTCTTGCCGAAACCTTCAATCAGTTTAATCCGCTTCATAACAAAAAACATAGCTATAGCCCAGCCACTCCATTGAGCAATCAATGCGCCATAGGCAACACCCTCTATTTTCATTTTGAAAACCAAAACAAACAGCAGACTGAAAATTACATTGATTATATTCTGCAAAATAGCTACATACATTGGTATCTTTGTATTCTGCATACCAATAAACCATCCATTCAAACCATATAAGGATAATACGGCAGGCGCACCCCATATACAGATATTAAAATATACAGCTGTAAGCGATATTACATCTTTAGACGGACTGATTGCCCTGATAGCCAATTCACGTAACGGATGCTGCAATATAATCAGTGCTAATCCTACAGAAACGGCTATTATCATAGAGCGCACAAGAAGTTGTCTTAAAGTTTTATTATCCCTACGACCCAATGCCTGTGATGCCATGCCACTGTTGCCCATTCTCAAAAATCCGAACATCCAATATATGACATTGAATATCATTGTTCCAACAGAAATGGCACCGATGTATGATGCAGATCCTATATGTCCAATTATCGTGAGGTCTACCAGTCCGATAAGCGGTACGGTAATATTTGATATTATCGAAGGTATTGCAAGCTTTAGTATGTTTTTATCTATAGGAATCATTAATGCAAAGATAGTGCAAGATAGACGTAATTCAAAATAAATAAAGGCTTTTTTATTATATTGTCGTTTGAAATCCATTTTCACCTATTCTATTTATAGCTATACCTATGCTAATAAAATCTGCTGAAGCATAGCCATTTATAAATTCAAAAAGAGCAATAACGCATATCAAATATAGACATTATAAATTAACCATTGTTTAATAACGCTTATATTATAATTAAGAATAAGCAATTATCTATTTGGGACTTTTTATCAATAATGTTTTAAACAGGTCATTAATAAGTTTAAAAAATATATTTAGCACGTTTAAGAGCCGTTAAAGTGTTAAATATAAGTGTTAAAATCGAATAAAGAATTAAACAAAAATACTTCTTTTACGATTATTGCTTATATATTTGCAAGCAATTGATAATTGAAAGTATAAACTAGAAAAATATTAGATTATGAAAAATTACGGTAATCGTGTTTATGTCACCGCGTGCATAATTGCATTTGGTCTCTCAGCGGGTACATTTGTAAATGCAAATGCTGCACCTGCTATTATGAATGCTACTCCGGCTCAGCCTGTAGATCTGACTTATGCAGCCGAGAAAGCTGTTCCTGCCGTTGTACATATTAAATATGTACAGAACTCAAAGGTGCAGACTGTTGATGCAGGAGAAGGCAATCCTTTTGATTTCTTAGATCCATTTGGCTTCTTTGGAAACCCAAATCAAAATAATGGTGGCGGTCAGAAGCGTCAGATGCAGACTCCAAAGAGAGAAGCTACTGGTAGTGGTGTTATTATAAGTGAAGACGGATATATCGTAACAAACAATCATGTTGTTAATGGTGCTGACGAACTTACCGTTACATTAAACGATAACAGAGAGTTTTCTGCAAGAATTGTGGGTACAGACTCAAATACAGACTTGGCACTTTTAAAAAATAAATGCCAAGAATCTCCCTACTCTTCCTGTTGGTGATAGTGATGAATTGAAGGTTGGAGAATGGGTGCTAGCTGTAGGAAATCCATATAATCTTAGTTCTACAGTTACTGCAGGAATTGTAAGTGCAAAAGCCCGTTCAATTGGGGGCGGAGGTGGTGAAGGCCCTTCTGTTTCAAGTTTCATACAAACTGATGCCGCCATCAATCCTGGAAACTCAGGAGGTGCGTTGGTAAATACTCGTGGTGAACTTGTTGGTATCAATGCAATGCTATATTCACAGACTGGCTCTTATAGCGGTTATGGTTTTGCAATTCCAACAACAATTATGAATAAGGTAATTAGTGACTTGAAACAATATGGAACTGTTCAACGTGCCGTACTTGGTATTCAGGGAGGTGATGTACTTAATTATATCAATAGCCAAAAGGACGATCACAAAGATGTTGACCTAGGCACAAATGAAGGTGTATATGTAGCAGACGTTGTTGAAGGTAGTTCTGCCGCTGCAGCAGGTATAGTAAAGGGAGATGTTATTATCAATGCAGACGGCAAGAAGATAACAAAAATGTCGGAACTTCAGGAACTATTGTCAAAGAAGCGTCCAGGCGATGAGGTAAACATTGTTTATCTTCACAATAAAAATAAAAAGTCAAAGACCATACAGCTAAAGAATGCACAAGGTAACACAAAGGTTGTTAAGACTGCAGACTTAGATGTTTTGGGAGCTAGCTACCGCCCTATTAGCGAACAGCAAAAGAAGGACTTGGATATTAGTTTCGGTCTTGAAGTAACTAAAGTTAGCAAAGGTTCAATTAAAGATGGCGGCATAGGTGAAGGATTCATTATGCAATATGCTAATGACATACCTTTGAAGAGCATCAGCGACCTTCAGGATTTGGTAAAGAGTACTTCTACAAGTAAGGATCCTGTTTTAATTATTAAGGGTGTTTGGCCGACAGGAAAACGTGACTATAAAGTGGTAAAACTTTCAGAATAATAGTGAACAATATAATTTTACATGGTGGGCAGAAATGTTCACCATGTTTTTTATGTATGTGTTTGTCTTTCAATTTGTTGGCATTCAATATAAAAAAGCGACAAAATATTTGCATAAGAAATATAAAAACCGTATTTTTGCCACGCACATAATAAATTTAACGCTTAATGAGACAACTGAAAATCACAAAATCAATAACTAATCGAGAAAGTGCATCGCTCGATAAATACTTACAGGAAATAGGTCATGAAGATTTGATTTCTGTAGAGGAAGAAGTTGAACTTGCCCAACGTATTAAAAAAGGTGACCACATTGCTCTAGAGAAACTTACGAAAGCTAATCTAAGATTTGTGGTTTCTGTTGCGAAACAATATCAAAATCAGGGACTTAGTCTACCTGATTTGATTAACGAAGGAAATTTGGGATTGATAAAAGCTGCAGAGAAATTTGACGAGACTAGAGGGTTCAAATTTATATCCTATGCGGTGTGGTGGATTAGGCAAAGTATTTTACAGGCTATAGCTGAACAAAGCAGAATTGTCAGATTACCGTTGAATCAAGTTGGGTCTGTAAATAAGATAAATCGGATGCTGAACAAATTTGAACAAGAAAATGAACGTTATCCGAGTATAGAGGAGATTGCTGACAAAATAGATTTACCAGAAGACAAGATAGCAGATGCTATGAAGGTTAATGGTAGACATGTGTCTGTAGACGCACCTTTTATTGATGGAGAAGATAATAGTCTTTTAGATGTGCTTCAAAACAATGATGCAACAATGGCTGACAATGAACTTGTTCAGGAATCGTTGCGTGATGAAATATCAAGGGCTTTGAAAACCCTTAATGATAGAGAGCGTAGTATTGTAGAAGCATTTTTCGGTATAAACCAATCAGAAATGACATTGGAAGAAATTGGCGATAAGTATGGTCTGACTCGTGAACGCGTCAGACAAATAAAGGAAAAAGCCATACGCCGTCTTCGACATAATACAAAAAATAAATATCTAAAATCTTATCTTGGACAATAATACAATAAGCAATACGTTATAACTGAATATAGAATAATAAATCAAAGGTAAATGAGATTGAGGAGATTAATAATTGCGGCTTTGGCATCTGTAGCCATGCAGCCTGTTTTCGCGGGAGATATAAACAAAGTTTATATGTATGGATTTGGTGCATCATTCAATGATTCCACAGTATATTTCACGGATATTCAAGAAGTTGATTCTGCTTGGATAGAAAAGCAAGGATTCTTGTATAGTCGTGACAACTATTCATATCAACTTCGCGATTATCTTGCGAAATTACATATGGAGCATGCTACATGTGTAACTACGTGGAGTAAAGATCGTAAAGATTTGGAAAAGAAGTTGCTATATATGAAAAAGAAGTATTCATTTACGAATACAAAGAAAAAGAGCAAATTTCATTATTTGATAAAAGATATATCTAATAGTGAATTCCAATTCAAGGGTATTTTCCCTGATGATGAAACTGCAAAGAAGATTGAGAAGAATGCCACCGAGGCTAAGAAAAATAACAAAAAGCACGAACGCATGGCGCCAAAAGGTGAAAAACCTAATCAAAGAGAAGGTGGCATGATGGGCGGTCATAGAAATGGCGGTATGATGGGTGGCCAGGGAAATGGTCCTATGAACTAATATAAACTATAAAACACACTTGTTTTATGAAGTCATATTATAGGATCGCTGACCATATAATAAATATCAATAATAATGGCAATGAACTTAATATTTTAAGTTTATTGCCATCATTTATTCCATTTAAATGCGAGAAACCGGTAAACGAAGAATTATTATTTAAACTTACCATAGATGAGTCTATAGCACTTATTGAAGGTGATAGAGTTCATAGGATAAGGGCTTTTGATACAGGAAATGGGGATACGGTTGTTGACCTACTTGATGATGGTGGATATCAGTTTGTTATCAAGAATATCAAGGATAATGACTGCGTACTTTTGATCACGAATAAAGATTTCTCTGATTGTAGATGTAGGCTACATGGCACACGCACGATGCAAAGTTTTGGCTTAAACAACGCTCTAATGCTTATTATGGCTTTTGCAGGAAGCTCTAAAGACACCATTCTTGTGCATGCTTCATTGGTCAGACACAATGGCTATGGCTATGCTTTCATTGCTAAGAGCGGAACAGGTAAAAGTACTCAGGTGAGTTTGTGGCTGAGATATATACCAAATTGTGACCTTATGAATGATGATAATCCTGTGATAAGGTTAATAGATGGTAGTCCATATATATATGGTAGCCCGTGGAGCGGTAAGACTCCATGTTACAGAAATGTAAAAGCGCCACTCGGAGCAATAACACGTATCGACAGGGCAAAATCAAACTTTGTTGATAAGTTTTCACCTGTACAGTCATTTGCCTCAGTATTACCATCATGCTCGTCAATGAAATGGGATAAAGAAATTTTCAATAATATATGCAATGTAGTAACTAAGATCATCGAAAAAGTATCTATTTACACTTTGCATTGTACACCAGAGAAGGAAGCTGCAGAAATATGTCAAAAGACGATATCGAAACAATAAAAAAAACTTTTAGCAACGCAGTGCTATTGCCTGAAATTGCTAATATCCTTAAAGAAGGACACACTGTAACCCTAACACTTAGAGGCTATAGCATGCGTCCTTTTTTAGAAGATAACCGAGATAAGGCTTTATTGAAAAAGACTGACTGTATAAAAGTTGGCGACGCTGTTCTTGCCGAAATATTACCACATAAATTTGTGTTACATAGAATTGTAAAAATAAACAATGACGCAATAACACTTAGAGGTGATGGTAATCTTGGTGACGAGCATTGCCTTAGAAGTGATATATTAGGAAAAGCTATCGGATTTTATAGAAAAGGACATGACAGAGTTGACAGCACAGACGGAATGAAATGGAAAGTGTATTCGTTTATTTGGATGAGCTTATACCCTACCAGACGTTACTTGCTGGCTTTTTATAGGAGAATTTGGATAAAATTATTCGGAATAGTATAACAATATAATAAAACAAATGAAGACAAAAAGTGGATTTAATCTTCGCCAGATATGTGGTGAGAATGTAATTATCGCCGAAGGTGAAGAAAATATAGATTTCAGCAATATCATTAGTATGAATGAAAGTTCAGCCTATCTTTGGAAAAATATTCAGGATAAGGATTTCTCTGAAGATGAACTTGTTAAACTATTAACTGATGAATATGAAGTAGATGAGATTACAGCTAAATCAGACGTTAACGGTTTAGTGAAGTCTTGGCTTGATGCTGGAATAATAGAATAAAAGAATAATGGGCAGGAAATTTAATTCCTGCCCATTTTATTATTTAAGATGTTCTGTAAACCAAGTTGTTATTTGTCTTAGCAAATGATTTCGGGTGTTTCCACCACTTATACCATGATTCCTATTCGTATAGAAATTCTCTTTAAAGTCTTTGTCTGCTTGAACTAACGCTTCAGAATATTCAATGGTGTTTTGTGGATGAACATTGTCATCTGCAAGACCGTGGCATATAAGTAATGCACCATGAAGATTATTTGCACGTTCTATTGGATTTGTTGCATATCCATTTGCGTTTTCCTTTGGAGTTCTCATGTAACGCTCTGTGTATATTGTGTCATAGAAATGCCAGTTTGTTGGTGGGGCTACGGCAACACCCGCTGCGAATACAGGAGTTCCCTCACTCATTGACATCAAAGTATTGAATCCTCCAAAGCTCCATCCCCAGATGCCAATCTTGTTTTTATCTACATATTCTTGTTTGCCCAACCAAAGTGCTGTTTCAACTTGATCTTTAGATTCCAATTCGCCAATTTTAAGATAGGTGCATTTCTCAAAGTCAGAACCTCTACCGCCAGTACCGCGACCATCAACACATACAATAATAAATCCTTGTTGTGCTAAATACTGGTCATAAGCACCGCCATTGCCCATAGAACCTGCACTCCATGAATTTAAAACCTGTTGGTTTCCAGGACCACTATATTGGAACATGATTACAGGATACTTTTTGTTCTTGTCAAAATTAGCTGGCTTAACCATCCAACCGTCAAGTTTTACACCTTCTGATGTAGTAAATGAGAACTCTTCACGTGGTGTGAAACCATATTCCTTTATCTTTTCTTTTAGTTCGCTGTTTGTGACAGGAGTTGATATGATTTTCCCATCATTGTTTCTAATAGTGAAAACATAAGGATTATTATAATCACCCCATGTATTTAAGAAATATTTATAATCACCAGAAAATATAGCTGAGTTGTATCCAGCTGCATTTGTCAGTCTTTCGATATTTCCGTTCTTTTTTGAAACATATATTTGTCTGTCGTGTGCGTTAAGCGCCGCTGCCTGATAATAAACATCTCCTGATGCTTCGTCAAATCCATAAACGCTTGTTACATCATAATTCCCCTTACTAATTTTGCGTAACAAACTGCCATTCATACTATATTGGTATAGGTGCATATAACCATCACGATCACTTGGGAAAATAATAGAATTCTTACCTATGATAATATCTTCCATCGCCTCTTCCTTGACATACTTATCAGTCTTTTCTTTTATCAAAAGCTGTGATGTCGTAGTGCGTGGATTTACACTATATAGATTCAGTTCATCTTGATGACGATTCATTGTGAAAACAATAATCTTTTCTGCTTCACTTGTAGGCTTGATTCTTGGTATATATCCGTCAGAATTTAAAGGAACTTGAAGTTTATTCGTTTTATGACTACCAATATTATAACTCCAAACAGATACTACAGAATTATCTTCTCCTGCTTTTGGATATTTATATGAATATACACTAGGATAAACAGAATTGCCATCAATGCTTGGGGCTTCTCCTTTATATAATTCCAATGGATATTGTTTTACTCCACTTTCATCGTATTTTACCCAGCATATCATCTTACTATCCGCAGTGAAGCATAAAGATTTATTTGTAGAAAACTCTTCTTCGTTTACCCAATCAGGTACGCCATTGATTATTTCATTGAATTTTCCATCCTTAGTAATCTGACTTTCTGAGTTTCCGTATAACAGTTTTATAAGGAAAATATTATTGTCTCTCACAAATGCTATCTGTTGTCCGTCTGGTGACCAAGTAGGAATTTGTTGTGGACCACCGTCAGAAAGCTTTTCAAGTTTGCGACTTGTCACATTATATATATAATATACAGCCGTAAAAGAACGTCTGTAAATTTTACGAGTATCTGTCTGAATAAGTAGATACTTAGAATCCGGTGATAATATATATCCATCAAAGTCTTTGATTTTTTCGCCCTGAGTATTATCCACATCAAACATGATTCCCGTTTGCTTTCCGGTTTTGAAAGAGTAAGTAAGAATCTGCTTCTTGTTTTCGCTAATATTAGCATATTGATCTGTTCCTGGAAGTGGATTTACGCCTGTAACATACTGCGGTGAAAAGGTGTTTCCTGTAACATCTTTCAGTGTTATTATCTTATTGGCATTCATTTGGGATGACGCAAAAATTAAAGATATACACATTACAAAAAATTTCTTCATAAGATGAAAATTAAGTGTTTAAAATTTGAATACAAAATTAATGAAAAAATATCTATTATAAGCTAGCAATGATAAAAAACAAAACAAATAATTTATAATATTCGTATTTTTGTTACTGAATAACAGCAAAATAAAGTAAAAGTAATAATACATGGACATTTTTTTCATACCTTTGCAACATGAATGGATATTATAATGATTTTTCTACTTGGATAAAAACTGTATTACCTTATAAAGTACAAAAGATAAGTATTGATGCAGGATTTTCATGTCCAAACAGAGATGGCAGAATCAGCTATGGAGGATGTGTGTTTTGCGATAACAAAACATTTAATCCATCATATTGTAATCCTGAAAAATCTATATCTCAACAGATTGAAGAGGGCAAAGAATTCTTTAGGAGCAAGTATCCTGACATGAAATACTTAGCATATTTTCAAGCTTTTACAAATACTTATGCACCGCTTGATGAGTTAAAGAAAATGTATCTTGAAGCTTTGGAAACAGAAGATGTCGTGGGAATAGTAATTGGTACTCGCCCAGACTGTGTTAGCGATGAATTGCTTGATTTTCTTAAAGAACTAAAAGAACGCACTTTCGTTATAATTGAATATGGTATTGAGAGCGCTAACGACAAAACACTGAAAAATATAAACAGAGGGCATGACTTTGAGTGTAGCCGCAAAACAATACAGAAAACACATGAACGCGGAATATTATGCTGTGCCCATGTTATATTAGGTTTGCCTGGTGAAGATGCTGAAGAATGCTTAAAGCAAGCCAGAACTATTTCGCAACTTCCAATAGATATTCTTAAAATCCATCAACTTCAAGTAATAAAAGGAACAAAACTAGCCACGCAATATGCAGAAAAGCAGTTTGATGTTTACAGTGTTGATGAATATATACAATTATTAGCAGAGTATATTCGTAATCTCAATCCGAATATAGTATTGGAGCGCTTTGTTAGCCAGTCACCGGCAGATATGCTTATAGCACCAAAGTGGGGTCTGAAAAATTATGAATTTACAAACCTTTTTATGAATTATCTAAAGGAAAACAACATCAAACAAGGAGATTCCTATTTAACCGTTAAATGAAAACATCCTTGATGAACTTCATATTTGATGTGACAGCGATTTTGTTTGCGCATATCATTGAGAACTTCACTTAAAACCCACTTCAAAGTATCGTTTGTCACTTTACGTCTATTCTCACCAGGAGCTTCTACAGTTTTATATCTGTTGTAACATACGTCTACAGTGGTTCCATAAAGGTGACAACTATTTTGTGTAGCGTTACCATTATGACTTCTTAATTTTTGAACATCCGACTTTGAACGCATGGCGCTAGTAATAATAATCTTATGCAATGGAATTCTTTTAACTTGCAGTGAATCAAAGAAGTTACGTCCAATATCTTGAAGTAAAACTGCAGCACGTGGAACAAGGTATGGAATACTTGATTTCAAGTTGTCAACATAAAAATATGGATTGCTGCCAATATATACAAGTTCGCTAATTCGTTGTCCAGCTTCGTTACGATTCAGAACTGGATTTACTCCATATTTCCTTGCAGAAATCAATTGAACGTCATTCTGATCAGGGAAAGCTACACCAAAATTAGGAACGCTATATATTTTATTTTTCACTAATGATCCATCTTTATTAAAGAATTTAGAAGCCACTGGCATGTTTTGTGAAAACTTATCAGTATTTTCAATAGATTTGGTGGACGTTTTATTGCATGAACTATCAGACTTTGATATACCAATATGCGTTTTTACAATATTCGGAAACGAGCATCTAATTATGCCAAGTAGCACAACAATAATACCAAAACCCTGTAAAAATCTATTCTTTGATATCTTCATGATTCTATAAACTTCATTTTTAGTCATGCAAAGATATACTAAATATTTGGTAATCTCAAAAAAAAACAATAATTTTGCACCTAAAATTTAAGTATCTCACACTTTGATAGAGAAGCATATAGTTCTGGAAGAAATTGACACGGTAGTCTTCTATGGCGTCAATAATAGTCATTTACAAATGATTAAATCACTATTCCCCAAACTCAGGATCGTTGCACGTGATAATGTGATAAGGGTTTTAGGCGATGAGGAGGAAATGGCTAAAATAGAAGAAGACATTGAAACTATGCGTCTGCACGTTTTGAAATACAATTCGATTACAGACGAGGATATTCTTGACATCATAAAAGGAAAGAAAACTAAGTCTGACGCAACTAAAGGTGTATTGGTTTACAATATATCCGGAAGACCTATCAAGAGTCGCTCCGAAAATCAACAAAAACTTATTGACGCATTTGAAAAGACCGACATGACATTTGCTGTTGGTCCTGCTGGAACTGGTAAAACCTATCTTAGTATAGCTTTAGCGGTAAAGGCTTTGAAAGAGAAGACTGCAAAAAAGATTATTTTAAGTCGCCCTGCAGTTGAAGCTGGTGAAAAACTTGGTTTCCTTCCTGGTGACATGAAAGACAAGATCGATCCGTATTTACAACCTCTGTATGATGCTTTGGAAGACATGATTCCTGCGGCAAAATTACAGGACATGATGGAAAAACGTATCATACAGATTGCTCCATTAGCTTTTATGAGAGGTAGAACTTTAAGCGATGCAGTTGTAATTCTTGATGAGGCACAAAACACAACATCTCAACAAATCAGAATGTTTCTGACCAGAATGGGCTCTAGCACAAGAATGATTATTACTGGAGATGTTACACAGATAGACTTACCTAGAGACCAAAGAAGTGGACTCAAGGAAGCACTGAAGATTCTTGAACATGTAGATGGCATTAGTATTGTGAATCTTACTCAAAAGGATATTGTCAGACATAAACTTGTTACTCGCATTGTGAATGCTTATGACAAATATGATAAGACAAAGGAAAAAGAAAAGGAAGAAAACAATATTAAGAAAGCACAACGACGTGAACACTTTAATGATGAAGAAGAGTTTACGATATTTGAAACTATTGACAACGATATTAATTAATATTTAAAATGAAGGCTTTAACTAAAACGGATTTCCATTTCGATGGACAGAAGAGTGTTTACCACGGCAAAGTTCGTGACGTTTACAACATTAATGATGACCTTATGGTCATGGTTGCAACAGACAGAATTTCGGCTTTTGACGTAGTCCTGCCAAAGGGCATTCCTTTTAAGGGACAAGTGCTAAACCAGATAGCTGCAAAATTTCTTGATGCAACTAGCGACATCTGTCCAAATTGGAAACTTGCTACACCAGACCCAATGGTTACAGTAGGACTTAAATGTGAAGGATTTCGTGTTGAAATGATTATTCGCTCAATTCTTACAGGAAGTGCATGGCGTTCTTATAGTGAAGGATGCAGAGAACTTTGTGGAGTTAAGCTTCCAGACGGAATGAAGGAAAATCAGTATTTCCCAGAGCCAATCGTTACTCCTACTACAAAAGCTGACGAGGGTCATGATATGAATATATCAAAAGAGGAAATCATCTCTCAAGGTATTGTTTCAAAAGAAGATTATGAGGTAATGGAAGACTACACTAAGAAGCTATTTAAGCGTGGTCAGGAAATTGCTAAAAAACAAGGACTTATTCTTGTTGATACAAAATATGAATTCGGAAAGCGTGATGGTAAGGTTTATTTAATTGATGAGATTCATACTCCAGATTCAAGCCGCTATTTTTATGCTGATGGATATGAAAGAAAGCTCAATGCTGGAGAATCACAGAAACAACTTTCTAAAGAGTTTGTTCGCCAATGGCTTATCGAACATGATTTCATGAATGAACCTGGTCAGACAATGCCTGAAATTACTGACGAGTATGCAGAAAGTGTTAGCCAGAGATACATTGAACTTTATGAGCATATCACTGGTGAAAAGCTTGATAAGTCTGTAGATTCAGAGGATATTTCTGCAAGAATTAAGAAGAACGTATCTGAGTATCTTAAAATTGCAAAACACTAAATAGCTTACAAATAGTTGGTAGTGTACATAATACTAAATGATGTATAAACAAGAAAAGATAAAGCCTTATGGCAGAGACGATGATAAGGGCAAATTAGTTGAACAGATGTTTGATAATATTGCCCCTACTTATGACGCTCTGAATCATAGACTCTCATGGGATATAGATAAAGGATGGCGCAAGAAAGCTATAAAGCAGTTGGCACCATTCAAACCTATGAACATTTTAGATATAGCAACAGGAACCGGTGACTTTGCAATTTTATCTGCAAAGATGCTGGAGCCTGAAGCTCTTGTTGGAGCTGATATTTCAGAAGGAATGATGAATGTCGGCAGACAAAAAGTCCTAAAGGAAGGATTGCAAGATGTTATTTCATTTAAAAAAGAAGATTGTTTGAACCTTTCTTTTGAGAATGATACATTTGATGCTGTTACAGCATCTTTTGGAATTCGTAATTTTCAAGACTTAGATAAGGGTTTATGTGAAATGTATAGAGTACTTAAAAAAGGTGGGCACCTGAGTATTGTAGAACTTACCCAACCTGTTAGTTTTCCAATGCATCAATTATTTAAGATATACTCACATACTATTCTTCCGACTTATGGAAAGCTAATCTCAAAAGATAGCAATGCATACGAGTATTTAACAGCTACAATAGAAGCTTTCCCACAAGGGGAAGTGATGTTGGAAATATTACATAAGGCCGGTTTTGAAAAGGCTAGTTTCAAGCGATTGACATTTGGCATATGCACAATGTATTTCGCTACTAAATAAAAGCTATTATTATTCTTAAACATCACAAATATGGATAAATATGGATTAATAGGTATGCCACTGGGGCATTCGTTTTCTATTGGCTATTTCAATGAAAAGTTCGAGAACGAAAAAATCAATGCTAAGTATATCAATTTTGAGATACCTAACATTGAAACAATGCCTGAGATTATAGCATCTAATCCTGAACTGAAAGGACTTAATGTTACTATCCCTTATAAAGAGAAAGTTATCAATTATCTTGATGAGATCAGTCCTGAAGCAAGAGCAATAGGTGCTGTAAATGTTATCCGTATTTCACATAAGGGTAAGAATACGATTCTAAAAGGATTTAATAGTGATGTTATTGGATTCACGAGGAGCATTGAACCTCTAATTGAAAAATGTCATAAGAAGGCTTTAATTTTAGGAACTGGAGGCGCATCAAAGGCTATTAATTATGGTTTGAAGTCTTTAGGACTTGAAACCCTTTTTGTAAGTAGAAGTGAACGCCCTAATGCTATTCAGTATAATAAAATTACACCCGAACTTATTAAGGAATATAATGTAGTAGTGAATTGTACCCCATGTGGGATGTATCCACGTGCAGACGAATGTCCTGATTTGCCATACGAGTATATGGATAATCATACTCTATTGTATGATCTAATATATAATCCAGACATGACATTGTTTATGCAAAAAGGGGCAAAACAGGGTGCAACAGTAAAAAATGGTTTAGAAATGCTGTTATTGCAGGCCTTTGCTAGTTGGGAATTTTGGAACGAAGATTGATAATAATATATAAATATTATGGATAATAGATATATGATGCGCGGTGTATCCGCTGCAAAAGAGGATGTGCATAATGCAATCAAAAATATAGATAAAGGAATTTTTCCACAGGCATTCTGTAAAGTAATACCTGATATACTCGGTGGAGATCCTGAGTATTGCAATATTATGCATGCTGATGGAGCTGGTACAAAATCGTCGCTTGCATACATGTATTGGAAAGAAACAGGAGATTTGGATGTTTGGAAAGGCATTGCTCAAGATGCAATCGTAATGAATACAGACGATTTACTTTGCATTGGTGCTGTCGACAATATTCTTGTATCAAGTACAATTGGAAGAAACAAGATGTTGATTCCAGGTGATTTGATATCTGCCATTATAAACGGTACAGATGACCTTTTAGCTGAAATGCGTAATATGGGTATCGGTATTTATCCAACCGGAGGCGAAACTGCTGATGTCGGTGATCTTGTAAGAACTATTATTGTTGATTCTACAGTAACTTGTAGAATGAAGCGCAGCGATGTTATTAACAATGCTAACATACGTCCTGGAGATGTTATTGTTGGATTGAGTTCTACTGGTCAGGCAACCTATGAGAAGAAGTATAATGGCGGTATGGGTAGTAATGGACTTACTAGTGCTAGACATGATGTATTCTCAAAATATCTTGCAGAAAAATTTCCAGAGAGCTACGACCATGCTGTCCCTGAAGAATTAGTTTTCAGTGGAAAGTATAAATTAACTGATGCTGTAGATGGTAGTCCTTTGAACGCTGGAGAATTAGTACTCTCTCCTACCCGTACTTATGCACCAGTTATTAAGAAAATACTTGATAAGTTACGTCCAGAAATTCATGGTATGGTGCATTGCACAGGTGGTGCACAAACCAAAGTATTACATTTCGTAAGCGATAACTGTAAAGTTATTAAGGATAACATGTTCCCTATTCCACCATTATTCAGAGCAATAAAAGAGTGCTCTGGTACTGATTGGAAAGAAATGTATCAAGTCTTCAATATGGGACATAGAATGGAGATATATGTTAAACCAGAATTTGCTGATGAGATAATCAAAATTAGCAAAGAGTTTAACATTGATGCACAAATTGTAGGTCATATTGAAGAAGGAAAGAAGAGTCTGACAATTAAGTCAGAATTCGGAACTTTTGAATATTAAAATAAAGGTTGCAAAACCTTTAGGATAATATATCATAAAAAGATAACAACTAATATACGTATATGCCAGAAAATAATAGCATACTAGAGAAGTTAGACGGACTTGAGAGCCGTTTCGAAGAAGTCAGTACACTTATCACTGATCCTGATGTAATAGCAGATCAATCAAGATATGTAAAACTCACTAAGGAATGGAAAGACCTTGGTGATATTATGGATGCTTGTAAGGATTATGTTTCATGCCTGAATTCAATTAAAGAAGCTAAAGACATTCTTACAAATGAGAATGACGCTGACATGAAAGAAATGGCTCGTGAGGAACTGCAAGAAAATGAAACTCTACAACCACAAATTGAAGAGAAAATCAAAATGCTTTTAGTTCCTAAAGATCCAGAAGACGCTAAAAATGTCCAAATGGAAATTAGAGCTGGTGCTGGTGGAGATGAAGCTGCATTATTTGCAGGTGATTTATTCAACATGTATAAGAGATATAGCGATATAAAGGGCTGGAATCTTATTATTACTGATATATCTGAAGGTGCTGTCGGCGGATACAAGGAGATTGATTTCGTAATTAATGGACCAGATGTGTATGGCACTATGAAATATGAAAGTGGTGTGCATCGTGTGCAACGTGTGCCATCTACAGAATCTCAAGGTAGAATGCAGACAAGTGCAGCCACTGTTGCTGTGTTGCCAGAAGCTGACAAATTTGAAGTTAACATAAATGAAGGTAACGTCAAATGGGATACATTCCGTTCTAGTGGTGCTGGTGGTCAGAATGTAAACAAGGTGGAATCTGGAGTAAGATTGCGCTATCCTTGGAAAAATCCAAATACAGGCGAAATCGAGGAAATTCTTATTGAATGTACAGAGACTCGTGACCAGCCAAAAAATAAAGACCGTGCTTTAAGCCGTTTGTATACATTTATCCATGATCGTGAGCATCAAAAGTATGTAGATGATATAGCAAACAGAAGGAAAAGTCTTGTTTCAACGGGTGACCGTTCTGCAAAGATTCGAACATATAATTACCCACAGGGACGTGTTACAGATCATCGTATCGGTTATACAACCCATGATCTTCAGGGATTTCTTGGTGGAAATATTCAAGATATGATTGACGCCTTAGCAGTAGCTGAAAATACTGAGAAACTTAAGGCCGAAAGCTTGTAAACATAAGAATCAAAAGAGTTACTTATTATGAATAGAACGGATTTAGTAAAGCAGATATTCAATAAAAAAGTTTTTGTGTGTTGGCCTTGATGTCGATATGAATAAAATACCTAAACATTTATTGAAAGAAGAAGATCCGATATTTGCTTTTAATAAAGCCATTATTGATGCTACTGCTAAATATTGTGTAGCATATAAACCAAATTTGGCTTTTTACGAATGCTATGGCATTAAAGGTATGATCGCTTTTGAGCGCACCATAAGTTATTTAAAGTCAGCATATCCTGAGCATTTTATTATAGCAGATGCTAAACGAGGTGATATCGGTAATACGAGCACAATGTATGCTAAAACATTTTTTGAAGAATATAATTTAGATGCTTTAACTGTTGCTCCTTATATGGGTGAAGACAGTGTTAAACCATTTCTAGAATATAAAGATAAATGGGTTATATTATTGGCTCTTACTAGTAATAAGGGAAGCCATGATTTCCAACTTATTGAGGATAAAAATGGCGAAAGACTCTTTGAAAAAGTATTGAGTAAAAGTCAGGAATGGGGAAATGAAGACAATATGATGTATGTTGTTGGTGCAACACAAGGAAAGATGTTTGAAGACATTCGCAAAATTGCACCTAATCATTTCTTGTTAGTTCCTGGTGTCGGTGCTCAAGGAGGTAGTTTGCAGGAAGTATGCCAATATGGAATGATAAAGGATTGTGGATTGCTTGTAAATTCTTCACGTGGTATAATTTTTGCCAGTAATGGTGATGATTATGCAGATGCTGCTGCGGCAAAAGCTCATGATATTCAGCTAGAAATGGCTAACGAACTATCAAAGCTTGCATAAACTCATCTTCAGTCGTAGTACAATGTGTAATCTATGACTATCACAGCATTAAAAATCAAATAATATCTTAGTTATTAACTATAACTGAATAAAATTTGCTATATTTGCAAAATTATTATAGAATTTGATATATAAATATGGAATTTACAGCAAAACAAATAGCCCAATTTATCCAGGGTAGTATTGAGGGTGATGAAAACGTAACTATCAATACATTTGCAAAAATAGAGGAAGGTGTACAGGGAGCAATCTCTTTCCTTTCGAACCCCAAATATACTCATTACATTTATGAAACAAAGTCATCAGTAGTTCTTGTTGATGAAACTTTGATATTAGATAAGCCTGTTGGAGCCACTATAATTCGTGTAGCTAATGCTCGTGATTGCGTGGCAAAGCTACTACAGATGTACGACGCAGCTATGCGCCCTAAAAAGAATGGTATTAATTCTTTAGCTTTCATCTCTCCTACTGCTCAAATTGGCAAGGATGTGTATATTGGGGCTTATGCATGTATAGGTGACGGAGCTGTTGTTGGTGACGGATGCCAAATATATCCGAATACAGTCATTGGAGACAATGTAAAATTGGGCAATGATTGTATCATATATCCAAACGTTACTGTTTATATGGGATGCAAATTAGGAAACAGAGTAACCCTTCATTCAGGAAGTGTTATTGGCGCTGACGGTTTTGGATTTGCTCCTAATGGAAAGGATGGATATGACAAAATTCCACAAATAGGAATAGTAAATATCGAGGATGATGTTGAAATTGGTGCTAATACATGTGTAGACCGCTCTACTATGGGCAGTACTGTTATACGCAGAGGTGTCAAATTAGACAATCTAATACAAATAGGACACAATGTTGAAGTTGGTGAAAATACTGTAATGTCAGCTCAGGTGGGTATTTCTGGAAGTACAAAGGTAGGACAATGGTGCATGTTTGGAGGTCAAGTTGGTATAGCCGGACACATTGAGATAGGTGATAAGGTATTTTTAGGTGGCAAAAGCGGTGTTATTGGCAGTCTGAAAAGTAATCAAATGCTTATAGGAGCTCCACCAATGGGTAAACTCACTTATTTTAAATCGCAAGCCTTGATTCAGAAATTGCCTGAAATATATAAGGAATTAGCAGATTTAAAAAAGGAAGTTGCTGAACTTAAAAAACAAAAATAACGATAAGATATGGAAACTATTAAGCAAACAACTCTAAAGGGTAGTTTTTCTCTCTTTGGAAAAGGATTGCATACTGGATTAGATCTTACGGTTACATTTAATCCTGCTCCAGAAAATACTGGATATAAAATTCAGCGAATAGACGTTGATGGACAACCAATTATAGATGCTATTGCTGAAAATGTGGTTGATACTCAAAGAGGTACAGTCCTCGCAAAAGGTGATGTAAAGGTTTCTACTATAGAGCATGGTATGGCTGCTCTTTATGCTTCAGGCATAGACAATTGCCTTATCCAAGTAAACGGACCAGAATTTCCTATATTGGATGGTTCTGCAGCAATGTACGTCCAGAAAATCAAGAAAATTGGCACTGTAGAGCAGAATGCTGCTAAAGATTATTATATCATTCGCCATAAAATAGAAATAAAAGATGAAGAAACTGGTTCTGTTATAACTATTCTTCCTGATGATCAGTTTAGTTTAACAGCAATGTGCTCTTTTAATTCTAAGTTTATCAATAGTCAATTTGCAACACTTGATAATACAAGCACTTTTGATGAAGAAATTGCTGCAGCTAGAACTTTTGTTTTCGTACGTGATATTGTTCCTTTGCTTGAAGCTAATTTAATTAAAGGTGGCGATTTAGACAATGCGATTGTTATATATGAGCGTGAGGTTAGTCAAGAAAAACTTGATCGTCTTGCTGACGTATTAAAAGTTCCTCACATGAATGCTACTAAAGTTGGTTACATTCAGCATAAGCCACTTATGTGGGAAAACGAATGCACACGTCATAAACTTCTTGATATTATCGGTGATATGGCTCTTATAGGTAAACCTATTAAGGGTAGAATCATAGCTACAAGACCAGGTCATACGATCAACAATAAGTTTGCCAGACTTATGCGTAAAGAAATACGCAAGCATGAAGTTCAAGCTCCGATTTATAATCCTAATGAAGATCCTGTGATGGACAATATTCGTATTCGCGAATTGTTGCCACATAGGTATCCTATGCAGTTAGTTGATAAGATAACATCTATTGGCTCAACAAGCATCGTTGGCGTAAAAAATGTAACGGCTAATGAGCCATTTTTTTCAGGTCATTTTCCTAATGAACCAGTGATGCCAGGCGTTTTAATGATTGAAGCAATGGCTCAATGTGGTGGTTTGTTGGTTCTTAGCCAACTTGAAAACCCAGAGAGATATTCAACATATTTTTTGAAAATTGACGATGTGAAATTTCGCCAGAAGGTTGTTCCAGGAGACACTTTACTATTTAGAGTTGAACTTTTAAGTCCTGTAAGACACGGGATAAGTTCAATGAAAGGATATATGTTTGTTGGAGATCAAGTTGTTTCCGAAGCAACATTTACAGCACAAATAGTAAAAAATAAGTAATTATATATGAATCAAATTAGTCCACTTGCCTTTGTTCATCCCGAGGCAAAATTAGGAGATAATAATATTATTGGCCCGTTCTGTTATATCGACCGTGATACTGTCATTGGCGATAACAATACAATGCAGAACAGCGTAACAGTCAATGTTGGTGCACGAATTGGTAATGGAAATGAATTTTTTCCAGGCACGAGCATTTCAACAAAACCTCAGGATTTAAAATTCAACGGAGAGATTACAACATGTCAAATTGGTGACAACAATAGTATACGTGAAAATGTAACCATTTCAAGAGGTACTGCATCTAAAGGAACAACAAATGTTGGAAGCAATAATTTGTTCATGGAGAATATGCATATTGCTCATGACTGTGAATTAGGTAGCGGATTGATAATAGGAAATTCTACTAAATTGGCTGGCGAAGTTACCATTGACGATAATGCCATTATAAGTGCTGCAATATTGTGCCACCAGTTCTGTCATATTGGTGGATACGTCATGGTTCAAGGTGGAAGTCGTTTTTCTCAAGATATACCTCCATATATTATTGCAGGTAAGTTTCCTGTAAAATATTGTGGACTAAATCTTATTGGACTTAGGCGCAGAGGATTTAGCAACGAGTTGATTGAGCATATTCATACAGCTTACAGATTGCTATATTCCAAAGGTATTATATCAGAAGGTATTGATGAAATAAAGAATAATCTACAAATAACTCCTGAAATCCAATATATAATAGATTTTGTAGAAACATCTAAACGAGGCATTATCAGATAGATGAAAACTCTCGTTGTTGTTCTTGGACCTACTGGCGTTGGAAAGACTGAATTATGTCTGAACATAGCCAAACATCTAGAATCACCTATTATTAATGCTGATTCTAGACAGATATTTGCCGAGATGCCTATTGGCACTGCGGCTCCAACCCAAGAACAACAACGTGAGGTTTTACATTATTTCGTTGGTAATCATAGTGTTACTGATTATTATAGCGCAGCAATGTTTGAAGAGGATGCTATAAATATGATAGATGAACTCTTCAAAGATAAACACGATAGTTTGTTAATGTCAGGTGGCAGTATGATGTATATCGATGCTGTTTGCAAAGGTATTGATGACATCCCCACTATCGATGAAGTTACTAGGGAAAAATTAAAAAATGATTTTGAAAAAAACGGGTTGGATAAACTCGTTGAGCAGTTAAAAGTATTGGACCCTGAGCATTGGAATATTGTAGATAAAAAAAATCCACGCAGGGTTATACATGCTTTGGAAATCTGTTTAATGACAGGGAAAACATATACATCTTTCAGAAGAAACACACATAAGGACCGACCATTTAATATTTTAAAAATCGGATTAAACCGTGATCGAGAAGAGTTATATGAAAGAATCAATAAACGTGTTTTAGAGATGATTGATTCAGGGCTTATAGATGAAACATCTAAACTGTATAACTTCCGCCATTTAAATTCACTGAACACTGTAGGCTATAAGGAAATTTTAGATTATCTAGATGGATTATTAACACTAGATGAAGCCATAAGACAGATTCAATCAAATACACGCAGGTACATGCGTAAACAACTCACATGGTTTAAACGAGACGAGACTATTAAATGGTTTAACCCAGACAACATTGAAGAAATTTTAAAATACATAGACAAAAACGTGTAAGTATTAATATATTTATTACATTTGCACCATAAAAAGATAATTATAGAATTATGAATAAGATAAAGAGATTATTTAAATGGAGTCTGCGTTGTGCTCACGATTTCTGGCCGTGGTACAAATCCCTTTATAAAGGGCGAGCTTGGTATACTAAGACAATGGTAGGCTTCCTTTCATGCATTGTAGCATTTATTATCTATCTAGGAATGGTAGATATGAACTTTCTTTGGTTGTTTGGTAAATCACCAGGCTACCTTTCTGGCATTCTAGATCCTGAAACTAGTGAAGCCTCTGAAATTTACAGTGCAGATGGTAAACTTATTGGCAAATATTTTAATGAGAATAGAACTCCTGTAAAATATGAAGAAGTAAATCCTAAATTCTTCAAAGCTTTAATTGATACAGAGGACGAGCGTTTCTACAAGCACATGGGAATTGATCCTATTGGATTGTTTGGTGCGATGAAAGATGCTATACTACATCATGATGGTCGTGGAGCATCTACGATCACGCAACAGCTAGCCAAAAATATGTTCCGTGTGAGATCACAATACTCATCAGGACTTTTAGGAAGAATACCTGGATTAAAGATCCTTGTTGTTAAGAGTAAGGAATGGATTATTGCAACAAAACTGGAGACAGTATATTCTAAGAAAGAGATTATCACAATGTATGCCAATACAGTTGATTTCGGATCAAATTCTTATGGAATCAAGACTGCTGCCAAAACATACTATAACACGACACCTAGAAATCTTAGTACTGATCAAGTTGCGGTATTGGTAGGAATGTTGAAGGCAACATCATACTATAACCCAAAGACTAATCCTGATAATTCTCTTAAGAGACGTAACATAGTGCTAAACAACATGGTAACTCATGGTGATTTAAGTCGCACTGAAATGGATTCTTTAAAGGAATTACCAATAAAACTTGACTTTAAGATTGAAGAGAATTATGATGGTCAGGCAAAGTACTTCCGTGAAGCAATTGCAACTTATCTAAAGAGTTGGTGTG
>Ga0183099_1000214_pt1 | contig 50877 bp, 28 predicted proteins | sample Biomet1_FD_127788 | JGI IMG/M metagenome (GOLD analysis project Ga0183099, IMG submission 127788) | Microbial communities from bioreactor (seeded with anoxic lake sediment) at LBNL, California, USA - Biofuel metagenome 1 | ecosystem: Engineered > Bioreactor > Anaerobic > Unclassified ... | reverse complement strand
CGGAATAGGTTTACATTTGTTATTAAATAAGTTGTCTAACCTTACCTGATTGGTTGTCATTCAATCCAATATGTGTCTTCACCAACTATTCAAAAGAAACAAACTCAGATTCGTTGACTAAAAAAACATGTTAATAACTATAATTCAGCTATACCAAAGTACGAGTGGTGATTTTAAGTGAACTGCACTGATTATGTATTATACCCCGAAACGTGATGATATTGAGGTTGTTGTATTATTAAAAATGAGTAAAGAGCGGTCTTAACTGTATACATATTAAAAATATTGATACAATATGTTAAACATATTCCACTCTATCATAATTTTACATATATTTACAATCGAAAACAAAAATGAATGTTTTTAACGAAACGACTAAAAGAACTATCCACATAATTTTTTAAATATATAATCTAATAACAATTTAATTGATGGCATGGTCGAGAACCTATATATGACATATGGCGGCAACAGATTGGCAAGTGTCCGTGACAATGCAACTCAGCTCACTTATGAAGGTGCAACAGACTTCTATGGAGAGCCTAATAAGGAATATTCTCTAACTTACAACGATGCTGGTTCTCTCATAAGCGATGCTGGTCGTAAGATAGCCAAGATAGACTATGACTATCTCAACAATCCAGTCCGCATACAGTTCACAGATGGCAACGTGACCAAGTACATCTACAGTGCTACAGGCGAGAAGCTCCGAGTAATATATCAGACTGCTGTTCCTAATATCGCTGTTGCGATTGGCGATACAAAGGAACTTGCCCCTTCAGAGATTCAATGTACAGACTACAATGACTATCTCCTTGGCGGCAATCTTACACTGAAGAATGGACACATCGACAAGTATCAGTTCGAAGAGGGTTACTGTCAGGCAGAAAAGAATTCCTCTAATGCAAATATCGATGACTTCACATTCTACTACTACGATAAGGATCATCTTGGCAACATCCGTCAGGTAACAAAAGCAGATGGCAGCCAAACAGGAAATGTCGTCCAGACTATCAACTATTATCCATTCGGAATGCAGTTCTGCGATGGCAACACTTGCGACATTGATCAAAAGCATAAGTATAATGGAAAGGAGTTTGACAACATGCATGGCTTAAACACCTACGACTATGGAGCACGCCAGTACAACCCTGTCACCGCACGATGGGATAGAATGGATCCACTCTGCGAGAAATACTATAGTATCTCGCCGTATGCTTACTGTTGTAACAATCCGGTTGCTTATTATGATGTTGCAGGATTAGATAGTGTTTATTATAATGAAAGTGGTATAGAAATACAAAGACGTAACTGTGCAAATAGTTTGAATTTTGTTATAAAAACAAGCCAGAGTACAGCTGAATTATATAAAGATTCCAATCCTGATCAAAAAGGGGTTAGTAATCCAATTTCAAGAAAGAATGCCATATTAACTGAAGAAGAAATACGAAAAGGTAACTTAGCAGGTGATCACATGAAGAATGTGACCCAATTTGGCAGTAATAGCGAGATGTCAGCTATGCTATCTAGTATAGAAGACGACGCAACAGGTGGCGTTAGTAACGAAAATAACAGGGAATATTCTGGCAAATTTACTAATACTGGTGTTAAAGATGTTAAAAAAGGTTCTGTGGGAGATCTTTCCAAAAAAAAGAATTTGGTTTCATCTGGAAATTCTGATTGGCATAGCCATCCAAGTGGTTCAACGACTTATAAGCCTGGATATTCAAAATTTTGGCAACAAGCTCCATCGAAGCAAGATATAAAAACTGCTAATCATGCAGAATATGTAGTGGGATGTGGTAATGGTACAATATATAAATATAATAAATATGGAATTATTTCAACTTGTCCGACGTATGTGTTTTCTAAATAGAAGCATAGTTCTGCTATTTATAGTATGCAGTATACCTCATACTTTGTATGCTCAAAATAGCTATTTGAAGCAGTATGATTATATAATAAAGGATCTTCTTAAGATTGTTAAATCTGATACCCTTTATTTTTCTTTCGATGGTGATTCTTGTATAGAAAATTCTATAAGAAAGCATGTTAAAAGTAAAAGAGCAAAGATAGAAATGCCTATGAAAGATGACTATGTATACTGTTTGTCATATCCAAAGGTAGTTAAACATCGTCTGTTTATTCAAGTTATGGAAACATGGTTGGTTGCCGATAAAAAGGCTCTTTACAACAACACTTCTATAGAATATTTTTTTGGAAAGAAAAAAGTAATACGCAAGGCATCAGGCACTATACATGGGAATAAATTATAGTTAAATCAAGTCGTGTTGCGTAAAAAACAAATAGATAATGATGAACAAGTGTGACATAGGAAGTTCTGCAGGTGATATTGTTCAGGCATTTTATTAGCTGACCACAAACCGAATAAAACTGCTTTAGCAGATAGTGTAGATATGTGCTATGAGGAAAAATCTGCGGGAGACATTGGGTTGCTTTATACAATTGATTGAGTGCTCTTATGTGAATATTCTCTCGCTGAGGACGCATAGGAATGCAGCCCTGCTGCATTCCTATGCAGATGATTATTACTTAATTTTGTGCTGTTGTAAAATGGTGGATAAAAATACAAACATAATATTTGAAAACTTAAATAACTTTTTATATCTTTGGCATTAACTAAATAGACACGAGGCAGAGCAATAGGAGATAAATACGATGAAAGTAAACACCTTCATCTTTATTGTATGATAATGCCCCTAATGAATCTTTTGCCATAAATGGGTATTTACTAGCAAGTTTAAAATAAGAAAGCACGATATTATACTAATCCTATTCTTCAAAATATATCCGTCATCTGTTTATAAATTATGAACATGCATACAGATTATTTCATAGCCTTTATTTCTGACTATTTACAAATTCACGAGGACTCATGCCATATCGCTTTCTAAAGCACTTTCCAAAATAGCCAGAATCACTGAAACCAGATTTATAGGCTATGTCGGCAATGCTTAATTCTGATGTTTTCAATAACTCTACGGCACAAGCTAACTTACGTTCCTTCACAAAATCAGAAGGAGATAAATCGGTTAGTGCTTTAAGACGTTTAAAGAATGAGCTTCTGCTCATACCCAACTGTTTTGCTATTAATTCTATATCAAAATCTTCCTGCATAAGATTGCTATCAATAATGCTACTAACATTATCAACAAACAATTTATCCTGCTGTTCAAGATAAAACTTCTTTTTAAATTCAGATACCTTTGTCTGAATATAGATGTCGTTCTTCATCTTTAACTGATACTTTGCATATTTTATGGCAAAATAAGCAGTTACAATGAAAATAAACATATAAAAAGTATATGCCCACCAAGTAGCCCACCAAGGTGGCAATATAGTTATCTGCATTCTGCAACTGCTCACCTTACCCGGATTGGCAGTATCTATTGCCTGAACAACAAAAGTATAATCTCCAGAAGGCACGTTAGTATAAGACGCAATTCTGTTGTTGCCATTGTAATGCCAATCCTTATCATATCCGTCTAGCTTGTAACGATAGTTCACTCCATCACGATTATGAAAGTTCAATGCAGCAAACTCCAATGTAAACATTGACTGACTATGTTTAAGTTCCAGCCTGTCAACATAGTTTATAGCCTTATCAATAATTGGGTCATCAACATAACTACGTATATCCCTATTATTTACCTGACAGCCGACAATGTATACAGGATATTTTACATTTTTTGTTTTAAGAGCCTCTGGTCGAAATGCCAATATTCCCTGTTTGCATCCCATCCATAATTCTCCATTTGAATTTTTCAAAGAAGAAGTCTCTTCCATATCCACATGTGGAAATCCGTCAGTATTATCAAAGTTCCTTATGCGATCAGTGACAGGGTCATAACATGATAAACCATGATCATTACCGAGCCACAGTCTACCACTATTATCCTCAAGAATGGAAACAATAACATCGTTTCGCAATCCCTCTCGTTCTCCAAGTGACTTAAATAAAGGAAGATTTTGTTTTTTATCATATCCTGAGATACGACTCAATCCACCACCAAACATACATACCCAGATATTCTGACGACGATCTTTATATAATGCATAAACATCACTATTTGCTAAAGTATTAGTTTCTGTCAATCTGTATGAATTAAACTTGATATGCCTAACGTCATTAAAGTTCGTATTAAAAGACATCAATCCGTCTATTGTTCCAACCCATATTCTACCCCATCGGTCTTCAACCATATTTCTTACTTCAAGATATAGTCCATATCCCGGATAGTTTTTCATTCCGTTATATTTATTCTTGAACTCAATACTGCCGTTATGTTCCACTATCAGATTCAAACCACCATCAAGCGTTCCAACCCAAATGCGCTTATGACTGTCCTCATAAGTAATATACACGTTATTACCACTTATTGTCGACGGATTAGCAACATTGTGTAAATAATGAACAAAGCGATATCCGCCCGCAACATTCTTATCAGGCAAAGCCTTTATAAGTCCGTCACCTTTAGTTGACAACCACAGATTTCCTTTATGGTCTGCCATGATATAATAAACGCTTCCTATGTGATATCTGTCATAAGAATATTTAAACTTCAATTTGCCATTTATGTCAAGTACATAAAGATTTTTACTGCGTGTACCTACCCATATATCTCCATTTTTAAGTTGAAACAAAGATCTAACGCCCTCTTTATCACATGGCGGTAAAGGAATTATGCGGAACTGACGTTTAGGAAAATTAAACCGATAGATACCATTGTTTGTTGACGAAAGCCATAAAATACCGTCACGATCTATATTCATACTGAAGAAATGAGCTCCATGCTTTTCATCACGCAATTGTGGCAACGTTACAACATTACGCATTTTAAGAGTCTTTCTGTCAATATAAAGAGCTTCGCCAGCCTCGGTGAGATAGAACACACCATGCTCACCAGCATCACAAAAGGAAGGAGAAGTTATACGACCGAAATAAGAAAACGAAAAAAGTTTTTGTTTTCCGTTACGAGGATTGAAATATTTTATCGAAGTAGCGCCAACTGTCCATAAGCATCCTAAACAATCCTTATACACATTTGACTCAACAGATTTTCGCTGAAAATAAGTATACCATTGTTTCTTTGTCCACTTGCTTCCTTTCAGTGGTTGAACAAAAATGCGATAGTCTTTGCCTACCCAACCAGCGTAACCAGAACGTATATCAACAAGGTTATCCTTTAGTTGATAATCAAACTTGTTTATCTTTCCACGTGAAGACGCAACCAACTGCACTTTGATTCTTCCATCGGGCAACGTATATGCCTGTAATAGGTTTTTATCTTTCGTAAGCAGTAATACTTTTCCTTCAGGTGTAGACTGTATCTTTATTATCTGCAAATTACGCGAATACGGTTTCAGTTCATCAAAGATATTTTCAAACCGCTCTGTACGTTTAAAGAATACCGACAATTTCCAATCCAAAGTTTTTATCCAGATATTTCCCTGACCATCTTCCATAATAGTTTCTATCTTACGTGGAGGTTGATCAGAAACTATGCTCACGGCATTTGAAAAGTTTTGAAAACGTGTTCCGTCAAAACGTGTAAGTCCATACCATGTACCAAACCACATAAACCCTTCTTTGTCTTTCAACGAACAGTTTACGATATTGTTTGGCAATCCGTTTTGGTCTGTGTAATGAGAAACCAACAAATCATCCTTTTCCGAATTCTGCGCAAAAGCAGAAACGGAAAGTAAAACAAAAAGCAGTATGTAGGCTAGTTTTCTCATTACATCGCCAAAAATACAAAATTATTTTGATATTCCGAAATCTGCCTGCTGTTGTTCTACCTCTTTAAGCATTTTTTCTTTCTCCTTAGCAGATAATACTGTGCCATTATGCTTTTCTGCTACACTATCGGAATTATCAGAGTTGCTTTTATTCAATTGCTTTATAAAGCAAAAACTACCTTCATAAGGAACAGACTGAATATCGAGTTCGGCAGGAACTGGTGCATGCGTACCAGAGAACTGGACCTCTGCACGAATATGAATTTTACCTGCTTTACGTGTTGAACGCAACAAAATAGGAGCTGAGCCCCACTCTACAGCACGTGGGTTGGCATTTATTGTGCCGTCATCTATAATGCTACCTTCTCCAGTAACGGTAAACTTAACATCTTCTTTCGCCAGACGACGCACGTTACCATTATCATCCGTAACCTCTGCCACAACAACGACGAAGTCGGAACCATCAGCAACCAAAGGTTTGCCCATTGTGTCTGCATAGAGACGAAGACGAGTGCTGCGACGTGAAGGCATTTGGCGTGATGTGCAAACAACTTTACCATCAACAATACCTTGTGCGACCATATTCACTTTCTGCCAGTTCTTCTTCACATAACTATAGTTGCGAGCTTCAAAGAAATTCCATGCGCCCTTGAATATCACAGGAGCAGAATACTGCTGATTATGAACAACAGGCAATGTCCAACTCTTTTCACCATCATATAAACTAAGGCGTACACTGTCGCAATTTGAGAATACAACAACATCACTATCCGAGAACGGAGTCATCTCATTAGCTATATTCACAACTGGTTTGCTTCCCAAAGTCTCATACATAGCGGCTGCATATTTTGGTTGACGGAAAGCATCAAAGTCACCACCCCAATACGGATCTGGATGATAGCCTCGCTGATGATCAAAAGGATGCCACTGTGCACCACCTATAAACTGACTGGTTGAAGTAAACATCTCACCTGTTGTCTTAGCTAGTGACAAAGCCTGAACAAGTTGAGGATGCTCTCCCCAACTACGACTTGCACGATTTATACAGTTATGAGCGTACCAATCATCAACAATTTCACCAAACTCACGTGTAAAGATACATTGACGTGGACTATTTGGTTTTAGGTCATCACCAGGCCAACCATATACAACATCGTAATGATCACGTACTCCCTCTGAATTTAAATCAGCGGCAGCAGCTGGACGATATGGATAAGGGTATTCGTCTCTCGTAATCTGCAATGATTTCAAAGAAAATTCCAGTGGATAGTGGGTTTCATTAAGTATCGGTTCCCACATAAGCACAGAAGGATGATTTCTGTCGCGTCTTATTATATGATGAGTATTATCCAATACACGATTTTCAAAGATCGAATCCTTATTCCAGAATTGCCAACCAGGAGTAGCTACGATAACAAATATGCCCAATTCGTCGCATGCGTCCATGAACGAAGGATCCTGCGGATAATGAGCTGTTCGGATAATATTGAATCCACAATTCTTTAATCTCATCACATCACGCCACTGCTGACTATTTGGGACTGCATTACCTACATAAGCAAAGTCCTGATGACGATTACCACCTATAAGTTTACGATATTTCTTGCCATTAAGCCAGAAGCCATCCTTTCCACGAAACTCGATAGAACGGATTCCTATCTTTGTCATTCCACCGTCAAGAGTCTTTGAGCCTTCCTTAACACGTGTAACAAGATTATAAAGATATGGACTTTCAGGCGACCATAGTTTAGGATTGCGCAAAGATATCTTCTCGGTAATACTCTTCTGCCCAGCAGGAATAACGACTCCTTCATGTACTCGTTTAATTACCTTACCACAAGAATCTACAAGCGTGTTCTCAATATTTAAACGACGTACCTTGTTTGAAACGTTCCTCACATTAACATCGATTATAACGTCAGCTGAATGTGTTGATATATTAGCATAATGAACAAATATACCTGCGTCACGCCTATCTTCTGCAAGCGGACTTGTAATAAACACATCGTTTTTCGCAATCAGCCATACATCACGGTATATTCCACCATGATAAGCAAAATCCAAGGCATACTGTGGTTTTCCTGGAGGATAATTCTTATCATCTGAATTGTCAGCCATCACAGCAACAACACAACTATCGCCTTTATGAAGTCCGAATTTATCAAGATCTACTATTATTGGAAGATAACCACCAAAATGTGTAGTGGCTAATTTTCCATTGATATATACATCTTGCTTACCCATTATCGCCTCAAAATATATTTCACTGCGATTGGCTGGTACTACAAAATGCTTTCTATACCATGCTTTACCTTGATAGTTGCGGCATCCACTAGCCTCAGCTGGTTCAAGTTTCACACAGTGCGGAGTTGAAACAACTTCCCAACCGCTATCATTAAAGTTTACTGATTCAGCATTGGCTACATCGCCAAGACAAAAGCGCCATTCAGGATTAAAATTCCACACTTGACGTCCCTGTGAAACAATAGGGAAAAGTCCATCAACAGACGTATCGTTCTTTGCCAAACAAGTAGTGAATGACAATATTGCGACAAACAATAATATTATTTTCTTCATACTAAACATTTTCTTACCAATTATCCGTACGGAAAGAACTTACCGGCAAACCATCATGAAACAAGTCGCCTACAGCCCAATCATGAAATGCATATCTCACTGCAACGGGATGCTTTACTTCGTCACTCTTTACATATACCTGATTGCGTGAAATCCAAGCCTTTGCGGGATGAAAAACTTTGTCGGCTCCGGCAACTTCAAACAAGTCACTTGACGTAGAATTATTGAAATATACCCATTCACGACTGCGACTAAACGAAACGACAGCAGTGTCACCATCAAACTTCACTCCACTATAAGCAGCAAATTCAGGAAGTCCGTTCACATTATATGTATTCTTCAAAGCAAGCATGGCAAGACGTTCACCAGCCTCACGCTTCTTACGTGGATGAATACCATATTGCAAACCTGCATCCATTAATACAGCCATGCGACAATTATCAACATTGTTTTCTACCATAGACTGCTGCTCACGCAGATACGCACTGTTGTAACTCCAGTTGATTAAAGAATAATCGTATGGAGCTATCTGGCAGTAGTAAAAAGGAAAAGATCCTTCTTTCCATTCATTTCTCCATCCGCTTATCATTTTCTGCATAAGAGCAGAATAAGAAGATGCACGATTTACATTGTCCTCTCCCTGATACCATATTACACCACGCATCGTGAAACCTATCAGCGGACGCAACATTCCATTATATAAAGCTGTAGGACAACGTTGTGCCAACTTATCAACATCCTTTTCATTTGTTGGTAACTTCACATCAGGAAATGCCTTTAACCAATCAGAAGACATCCATGCCTCACAAGCACTGCCACCCCATGAGGTTACAATAAGTCCTACAGGAATACGTAAACTCTTACGCAACATTGAACCAAAATAATATGCCGTTGCACTGAACTGACGTATTGTCTCAGCATCTGCAGCATTCCATTTTCCCTGCAATGTATCTACAGCCTGCAAACGGGCATTGCGACTGACTGTGAACAAGCGCAAGTCTTTGTCGGCTCCAGTAATAAGTTCATCTAATGCTCCATCAACAGGTTGTGCCTTGAATCCCTTCATCGGCATTTCCATATTGCTCTGTCCACTACATATCCAAACTTCTCCGATAAGGATATTATGCAATGTAAGTGCCTTACCATCAGAAAGGCTTATATCATAAGGACCACCAGCATCAGGAGTACTGATCTTCAATTTCCATTTCCCGTCATCTCCAACTTTCACCTTGTAAGTTTTACCATTCCATGACGTAGTAACGGTTACGGTTTTTAATGCATCGGCAGTTCCCCATATATTACAATCAGAATTGCGTTGCATGACCATATTGTCGGCAAACATGTGCGGCAATTTGATTTCTGCTTTCATAACCATGGCAGACAATGTCATTGCCACGCCAACAAGTAGTCTGTTGTATTTCATATATATTTTAGTATTTTAATTCCACAGGTCCAATAAGTCCCGCATTCAGTAGTTTATCGTCTTTCATTCTATACGGCGCATTAGTCCAGATGCCAGAAAACGGAGGATTTCCGATATCATTTCCACGTAAGGCGTTAGCCCATGTATTAGTGACTATTATCTTGATAACATTATCGCCTTTTCTCAAAGCCTTAGTAACATCCACCTCATAAGGTGATGTCCATGCCACCCCGCAATCTACATCATTTACGAATACATGCGCAATATCATATACTTTTCCTAAAGATAACGTTGCATTCTGTTCTTTTAGTATATCACATCGCAAATGAGTTGAATATTCTGCAGAGCCACTATAATATCGTATTTTGGCATTATCAGAAATACTCCAATCGTTAGGGAGATTCGTGTTTACATTAATTCCCGTCGCATCAAAAGTCAACTGCCAATCACCGCTAACATTCACGACTTTATCATATACTGGCAACTTTGATAATATTGTTGACTGAACATGATGAGGAAATATGACGAATACTGAACCATGAGATGGCAATGTAATTTCTACATTTGCAAAACCATTATCCATGCTACATGATGAAGGACTGAAATAAATGTCTTTCTGTGCATCATACAACATACATCCTTTTATATCAGCTTGTCGCATAACGGCATTGAATGTCATAATACGATCAAACTGATTACTCAGAAAGTAGATATCATCACCGCTTTTTGCTTTCACATGATTAAAGGCGATACCATTAGGCACCACGATATCCCTTGGAATACCAGCAGATTTAAAAGTATCATCTGTATAAGGAACGTCAATCACTGTTACTCCACTCTTACGAAGTTTCTTTATTCTATCAGCGATAACTTTTGAATACCCTGAAAACGAAGGTGTCATCTTTGTCTTTCCCGGCATAACCAATATACCAAAGCTTATACCACCAGGCATTACGATACGACCGTCAACGATTTTAGCATTCAAAAGGGCATCACTGTTCATTGAGTCATAATGATATCCACGCAACGGATTTATCCAATCATTTAAATTCATGATGCCCGAAGCATGCACTACTCCGACAGGACTTTCCTCAAGAGGTTGGTTTTTATTCTCCAATCGTCTACGTTCTGATTCTACACGCTCATTGCCAAACAATCCTGGGAGAATATCAACAAGACGATCGGGAGTGAAAGAGCGCGACGGCATTTCCTCACCTGTAAACACAGCAATATCCACAACAGGCGTACCGCTCTGCAACATCTTCTGGCACCTATTAATATAATCTACCAATGCACCAGACTCATGATACCAAGTATTATCACGCTGGAAGAAAAGTCCGATTCCATCAAGCGTCATACCAGGTTTTCTGTCTATCCACGGATTATGAGTATTTACATGAAAGAACAATTTATTCATTCCCAATGCGAAGCTATGATCAAGAAGCAGTTTTATCATCGCCGGCGTTTCATTCCATACCCCTCTGACCTCTGTAAATCCTTCAGCTTGAACTATCGGTTTTCCATATATATGAGCACCGCTTATTGCATCAAGCATATCACTAGGTTTATCATGAGTTGGAGAATTTAGCCAGAACTCGCCCATAGGGACATCTGAATATTTGTAATGTTCTAGTCCATCGGCAACAAATGTAGGAGCGATGCTCTCATGACTTATCTTGCGTCCGTGTTGATGTGCGTATTTTTCTACTGTCTTGAAAAAGATATCATTAACAAGATCATTCTGTGTGCTTCTTATATCGCGCAATACCCTTTCGCTTTGAGCGGAACTCTCCAATGGTATTCCTGCCATTACCGGAAGCCAATCAATAAGATTATAACCTCGGCGTGATTTGAATTCCCTAGCAAATTGATATCCCCAGTTTTGAGTTCCACATTCCCAACTATCTACATGAAGATATTTCACAACAGAAGAATGACTACGTGAAAGGAAAAGTGAATACCAATTATCTAATAGTTTATTTACTGCAGATGAAGAAAACTTGTCTACTTCTAAACCCTTTCCACCTCCTGCCGTGGCATTCATCTGCCCGGTAGAAGTATGTCCCATGCGCAATATGCGCCATGTTCCATTTGGAAGTTTTCCAACTACACGTCCATTATTCAGTTTTAATCTTATAATGTCTGACTTCTTTATGCAATCCTCATCAAGCACTTCATGTTTCGTTGTTTCAGGAGCCACTAACCATGTGAATCCTGCCTTGCCACGCCATTGTGAAATAACTGGTGATAAACCGAAATTCACCGACTTTAATTTAAAGTTTGGTTTCCATTTTGCGGCATCTAAATCTTCGCTTCCTGGTTCTGTTCCGTCTGGACTCCATTCTAGTCTTACGAATTTTCCAGAAACAGGACTTATCGCATAAGTAAAACCATATCCAGTACTTTGCCAACCTTGTCTAGCAGGTTGAAGTTGTGAAGCCAGCTTAAACTCATTTCCATCATCAGATACCATAACCTTAACACGCTGACATTGTATATTGTTTCCCGAAGGTATAATATCAATGCTGCGCAAAATCACTTTTTTGCCAAGATTATACTCTATCCAACAAGATTTAGAAGCATTAAAACTACCATTTGGATTTACAACCAAATTATCAGAATGAGACACAACAACAGGTTTCACTTTCGTTGTATCGTATTTCACGGGCAATGCAAATGCGGCTATATCTTCATAATAGTCCATGTATGCCTCTGGGCGAACTAATTTTATGTTATCTGATGATAATGAATTAACAGATATGATGGTATCACTCCACACAACTTTCTGCATACTCTCGGCTGGAGATATGCATGGAGTACCGGCAAGAGCAAAACCATCACAAATATGAATGCCCATATCAAGGCCAAGGGAATCAGCTTGTGAAAAAGAATAATCCACCATCTCCCAGAATTTAGGTGATAACTGTGTAGCATCACCATTAAACTCAGGTTTGTCTGACACTCCACGTATAGGCATCAGATAGCAGCCGCCAAGTCCGATGTCTTTCATGCCCTTTAAATCCTCGTGTATTCCTGCTTTAGACACAGCTCCATACATCCAGTACCAGAATGTCCAAGGACGAGAATCGCCATAGACAGAAACTGCCACAAGAAAGGATACCAATATGGTATATACTAATCTTTTCATTCGAATTTGAATGTTGCTGTTGTTGACATACTGCCACTGCTCCACACAGGTTGTGCAGAAGGACCATTGAGGTCTGTACAGTTTACCTTATTTCTCACTGCCGGAATCACTCGAAGTAATGATATTCCTGTCTGCGGCAAAGTATATAGCAGTTCATCCCTGCCATCACGTGGCTGATATACGCCAACGAAACTGTTACTATCGTTGATTATTCCTATTCGTCCTTCGGTTGTATTAATCTGCATCCATGCCACATTTGAGAAATATCCCTTGAATTCAGGATACTCAAAACTCTCGCCTGGTATAGGGTCGTTATATTTATTCTGCCATAAATTATATTGAGGTCCTTGCATTCTGTTCTGCCATACGCGATAAGGTCCGTCACCAAGCCATTGCTTACTCTTCACGTTTTGTTCTGGATAATCAAACATTATGCCCATCAAGTCAACAACTCCACCAAAACAGTAACTTGCATTCATCTCTACGCTTCCACCAGAAATAAAACGCCATTTCACTTCATTAAGCGAACCATGAGCATATTTCACAGTAAGCACATTACCTTTTATTTCAATACTCTGCAAAATCCCTTGGTCGTTATAAAGAGTATATTGAGTCTTTTTCTTTTCGGCTTCCTTATCATCATGGTTATAAAACTGGTCGAAACTGCGATCGCTGCGTCTTGCGGCAACAAAGCGTGGACCATTTACAAATGATATTTTCCTATCACCAACAGCTACCCCTTTTAAGAGTCCGTCAAGTCGTGAGAATGTATAGGTACGACCTTCAGAATTTATAATCAAATTATCTTTAGTTGAATCAACCTTGCAAGTGTTTACATTCACACGAGTGGCATTATTCACTTTCTGTTTAAAGTCCCATGTAAATAGTTCGTTTCCATGATTATCAATGGCTTTCACCTCTATCACATCGGCTTTATTCCAACCGTCGGGTAACATTATATAAGCCGTATCACCAGGATTTGCATTTGGAGACACAAGACTACCTGCTGAGTTTGTTTTCACATCAGAAGAACCCAACATAGGCATTTCTAAATATTTATATGAGAAATGGCAGTCACGAAGATTTGTGAAGTTATAACTATTCACAACCTGCAATCTGTTTCCAGACAAAGACACAGCTACAGGACTCCATACCTGTTTAACGGTATAATAAGAACCTTCTTTTTCGAAGTGCGGTCCTACGATTCCGTCTGCGCCGAAGTTTCCCATGCAGTCAACCATATTATTCTTGTCTGTACGTACCACTCCCTCATCAGCCAAATCCCATAAGAATCCACCGGCACATCTTGGGTTTGCCATCATCATCTTCCAATAGTCAGCAAGTCCGGCACCGTGTCCACCATCGTATAGTCCATGAAGAAACTCTGTAGGCATGAATATCTCTTTCTGGCGCATGTATTCCTCTGTTTCACCATAAGAGCGATAGTGCTTTGTCTCAAATCCATTTCTATTAGCCCACGGATATATCACAACGCGTTTCTGAATATCCCAACGTGAGAATTCTGGTTCTAGTTCATAATTAAAACCGCCTTCATTTCCATTGCTCCAGAATATGATACTTGGATGATTTTCATCGCGCGTCACCATTTCCTTCACTAGCTGCTGACCTATGATAGTCTCGTGAGCATAATGCCATCCACTAAGTTCGCTTTCCACATATAGTCCAAGAGAATCACATGCATCAAGGAATTCCGGATCAGCAGGATAATGGCTCAATCTCACAGCATTCATGTTCATGCTCTTGATAAGTTTCACATCTTCTATATTCTTCGCCTTACTTAACGTCCGTCCACTTTCAGGACGGAATGAATGACGGTTTACGCCCTTGAATATCACTTTATTTCCATTGATATAAACACCATCAGACAGGCGATACTGAATAGTACGGAAACCAAACTTCTGCTTCTCACGATGAATGACATGATTATTTGAATCCATCAAAGAAAACTCTGCCGTGTACATGTTTGGCGTTTCAGCAGTCCATAGTTTCGGATTGGATGTCTTGAAATCAAAATGCGCTACATCTCCCCTTACTTCTGCCACACTTTCACCGATTGAATTTATCTTCACCTTAACTTTTGCTCCATTAAGAGCATGGTTAAGAAAACAATCAGCCTTGAATACTCCGTTCATATCGGCATCAACAGCTACTCTAGCAATATTATAAGATGGTTTGGCAACGACAAAGACTGGGCGGAAGATTCCTCCAAAGTTCCAATAATCTGCACGTCTTTCTGCCATATTCACTTGTGAATTAGCACTCTCCTTGCTCACCTCTACCTCTAGAATATTCTTATGTTTACCAAAGAAGATACGATCGCTGACATCAAATACAAAGCGATAGAATCCACCCTGATGCAATCCGCCACCGGCTTTTCGTCCGTTAATGGTTACTTTTGCATCTGCCATCACAGCTTCAAACACAAGTTCTATCTGTTTCCCTTCCCATGACTTCGGAAGGTTAAATTCATATTTATAAAGTCCTTTTTCGTTTGCGATACCTTCAGGATTTGCAACTCCATAGAATCGCATACCATATTGGTAAGTGCCAAAGCCTTGCAATTCCCAACAAGACGGAACTCCAATCTTTGTCCATTTGCCAGAATTACGTCCGTCAGTACATAAAAAATCCCACTTCACCATATCGTCACAACCATGTCCCGACAGATACATTCGTTGTGTATCAACATCGCTTTGAGCCAATGTTGCCAACGTAACAAAGAAAAACACTATATAAGTTGCAAACCTTTTCATATTATTACCTATTTATTATAAGACTCAAAACTCCCGTTTTTGTCTATAACAAAGAGCGAAAAAGTAATGCAATTATATGATTAATAAATTATAAAAGCTGAAAAAAAATTGCCTAATAATCAATTATAACATCGAACTAACGTTGTTTTATAAGTACAATACTCATAAAAATAAGTGAGATAAGTACTAATCCGTAAAAAAGAATTTAAGGAAATGATAAATCTATTGCAAAAATGATATAAATTCGCAATTCATTAAAATATTTTTTGCTCTCATCTGTCTTAATCTATAGAAAGCTATTTATAATATTAAAAATGAAAGGACAAATGATACAACTTTATTTTGCAGTAGGTGCTGTGTTCGTTATTTATCTGGTAACGGACTCACTAAGGAAAAAGGGGGAAACTAATAGAATAATATCTATCGACGATAAGAAGTGTGCTCGATGTAACAGCTGTATTACACACTGTTCAAACGATGTACTCAAAATGGAACCTGAGGAAGGAAAGGACATGCATGTAATTGTGAAAAATCCAAACCAATGTACGGCATGCGAACATTGCATAAAAAGTTGTAACTTTGGAGCCATCAGACTAATTGATAAGATACAGTTATCTTCAACGCAAGAAAAAATTCAATTTGATAATAAACATTAATATATAAACATTATGAAATCTTATTTTAAACATTCGCTTTGGCATTTCTTAGGCTTTTTGGGCTTCGCAGCCGTATTTTCTGCTATTGTCATGTTGCTTTGGAATTGGTTGATGCCAACTATTTTCGGGCTTTCATGCATTAGTCTTTGGCAGGCATTCGGTCTGTTGGTTCTTTCGCGACTTTTGTTTGGATCATTTCCTAGCGGTTGGATGGCAAGAAAAGAGATGGCAAGATATCGCCATCATCCCTTATATGATAAATGGGCTGGGATGAACGAGAAAGAACGTGAAGAATTTATTAAAAATAGACACCACGGTTTCCACGGTTATCCTTTTGGGCAGGAACATTCTCATAGCGAAAACAACAGTGAGCAATAACTCGAATCAAAAGAATCTGAAAGAGTGGATTGTAAAATACACCCCGAGATTAAAATCGTTTATTAGAGGGCGAGTATCAAGTCGTGATGATGCGGATGATATTTTGCAGGATGTGTTTTATCAATTGGCAAAGAACATGGATAATGCCATGAACCCCATTGAAAACACCTCTGCATGGCTGTATCGTGTCACGCAAAATATGATTATCAATGCCCAAACGAAAAAGAAGGAAGTCAGGATGCCCGTTTTTCAGGAAGACGAAGATGAAAATGTGCTGGAAGAAATATCGGGGCTACTGTTTCACGAAGTGGAAGACGAAGACTCTCCAGAAACGAAATATCTGCGTTCACTGGTATGGACGGAACTTGAAAACGCATTGGCAGAATTACCTGCCGAACAACGTGAGATTTTTGAACTTACGGAGCTGGACGGTGTTCCTGTGAAAGAGATTTCAAAGACCATCGGCGTACCGGTCAATACATTGCTTTCGCGCAAACATTACGCAATCGTTTATCTGCGAAAGCGTTTGCAAACTATCTACAATGATTTGATCTCCACATAAAAGCAAAAAAATAGAATAATAAAATTAAAACAATAAAGATGAATAGTATCGAAGTTAAAAACTTTACAAAGAAATTCGGTGATTTCATAGCGGTAGACAATATCTCATTCGAAGTGGAAGAAGGGAGCATCTTTGGGTTCCTTGGTCCCAACGGAGCGGGTAAGAGTACCACTATCAACACACTATGCACCATTCAGGAAAAGACATCGGGCGATATGAAAATAAATGGGTTAGACGTAAGCACGCAAATGGCTCAGGTAAGAAACAACATAGGTATTGTCTTTCAGGAGCCTACGCTTGATGAGAAGCTTACCATTGAAGAGAACCTGAAACTGCATTGCGATTTTTACAACGTACCAAAGAAAGAAGTAAAATCACGTATCGACTTTGTACTCGACCTGGTCGACCTTGAACAAAGACGCAATTCGCCGGTCAAAAATCTTTCAGGAGGTATGAAACGCCGTGCCGAGATTGCCCGCGGTTTGGTGCATTTCCCCAAAGTATTGTTTTTGGACGAACCCACTACCGGTCTCGATCCACAAACACGCTCCAACGTGTGGGAGTATATTTATAAACTGCAAAAAGAAAAGAAAATTACCATCTTTCTCACCACACACTATATGGAAGAAGCAGAGATTTGCAATAAAATTGCAATTATTGATAAAGGGAAAATTATTGCGTTCGACACCCCATTCAACCTAAAAAAGCAATACACTTCAACGGTTATGAGACTGGAATCGGATCAACCCGAAGTGATTGTCGGTTTTCTTGATCAGCATCACATGAAATATAAAAAGGATGGCGATTTTGTTATGGTCAACATCAATGATTACGATGATTTTCTAGCAATCCTGTCCGCTAACAAACAATATATCAAAGACCTCGAAGTTAAGAAAGGATCACTCAACGACGTATTTTTAAACATCACAGGAAAGGAGATTAGAGAATCATGAGAGCCATTTTAGCCATCTTAAATAGAAACTTATTGAAACTTGTGCGCGATAGAATGCGCCTGTTTATGAATCTGTTCATGTCTGTTATCATGCTTTTTGTCTTTTCATTTGTAATGAAGAGCACTGCTGTAGGCATTGCCAACCCTATGAATTATTTGATTGCGGGTATCATCATCATGACAGTTTTCCAAATTGCTTTGAATAATTCTATGAACATCCTTGATGATATCTCAAGCGGTTTCATGAAAGAAATTCTGGTAGCGCCCATCTCGCGGTGGCAGATAGCCATTGGGCATATGTTATCGTCTACCGTTATCTCTGTTATTCAGGGACTTATTATAGTAATCATCGGTCTGTTTATGGGACTAGACCTCGATGCGGTCCACGGACTCAGTATGGTTCTCATTATGATTTTAGCCGGACTCACATTCAGTGCTTTGGGATTATATTTGGCAACAATTACACGCGAATCGAGCAATTTTCAGCTATTGGTCACCATCATATCATTCCCCCTCACGTTCTTGTCCGGAGCCTACATCCCAACATTTGCGTTACCCAAATTTATGCTTCCCATCGTCCTACTAAATCCCTTGACATACACCACTGCTCTGTTTCGAGAAGTTACATTGAAGATGGATCATTTATCGGTGGCAGAAATGGTGAAAAATGGTATAGCGTTTCAAGTGGGCAGTTTCACCATCATGCCGTGGATGAGCTTTGTCATAATTATGATTATTTGCATAATCTTCCTGATGCTAAGCGTAAAGCAATTTTCCAAAGCCGATTTTTCAAGAATCAAAATATTCAAGCACGGCCATTAATCATTCAAAATCATATTCTACCGCAAAGTCTGAATCAAAGAATCCATGCATCAATCTACAAAGGACTATTGATATCCAACTCTCCTTATTTTAATGCATAGACAACAATAAGCCATCGTTCTGTAGCAGAACGATGGCTTCTCTTCATTTGTCCCTGTAATACTATTTAAAATGAGTTTGACGAATTAGATATACTGTACTAATTTTAAACTTCATATTTTATTTTTGTTATTCTTATAGGATTAGTAAATTATAAAAGCAGTAAAAACATTATTTCTTTTGTGGATTAATATTAAATCGCCAAGCAAGTGAAAGCATGACATAGCGTGGAATACTATTGTGCCATACCTCTGTTCGGCCCTGCGCATTCATGGCGTATTGCGTACTTGAAAGCTCATGCAGCAAATCAAAACCTTGTAGCTTAGCCAGTAGTTTACCTTTGACGAAACTGCGGGTGAGCTGAGCATTCCATACCCAGTCTGTAGTATTCATTTCAGCTTGCTGATATCCTCTGCGTGCGAATATGGTCATATCAGTAGATACCTGGAAGTTCCAAGGAAGTGATAATGTGGTATTAAGTCCCATGCTATAGTCGCCTGCATGGATATTGCTGAATCCCTCACGTTGACTATTGATAAGATAGTAGTTGCCACCACCATGAAGTGTGAATTCATAGTTGTCGTTGGCATGAAAAATCAACTTACTTTCGCCGCCCATCTTCCAGTTGTTTACAATGCTGCGTTGGCTTGTCGTAAGTCCGCTTACAGTAGCTAGATCTACATTGTGGTTATAATTAATCCATATCTGATTATCAGTGGTAAACTTCTGGGCATTATCTAAAGTGCGCGTGTAGCCCATTCCTCCATTGGCATCCCAATTGCCGTTAACGCTCATAGGACGGAGGGTAGAGATACCTGTTGATTTATCGTACGTGAGTTGATAGGCTGTGCTGTTGTCGGTTTTATGCCAAGTAGTCCATAGGCTCAGTGCCCGTTGGTGTAGTCCGTGGAATGTGGTGTTGGCCTCTAGACTGTATCTATGGATATTCTTCAAGTCGGTGTTGCCTTCTTTGATATAAAGTGGTTCGCTGTCGTCGCGATAGTTGGTCATGGCTGTAAGGTCGGGAAGTTCTGATTGTAATTGTGCTGTTAGACTCCATTCGGTTTTGTTACTCTGATGATAAATATAGAGCCAAGGTTCGAAAAATACACTCTTGCGCATCACGTCATGACGCCCCATACGGTCATAATAAAGGTTAGCATTGATAATTCGTATCGGCATTCTCAGCTGTACATCTGCTTTGAGGAGCTTACACCCAAGATCATTATAAAAGAGACTGAACTGGTGTTGGTTGCAGAATTCGTGGTAATGGTAACTGTTTTCACCGTCAAGAGTACCGGCTAGCGCATCTAATGCTGATGGAAGTATATCAAATCTACAACTGTCTCTGCCAGCCAGTTTATCTAATCGATAAAACAGATTAGAAGCCTTGTCGTAAGAATAGGTATAATTATATTCAGGCATGATAGACTTTTCACGGAACACAAAGGTGTAGGCAGTGCTGCCAGAGAGTTTTAGATGCTGATTGGGAGCGTTGGTATATGGATTGCGGTAGTCTCTCGACGGGGTACCTTGCAGGTATTGTATATCGTCCAAGGCAAATGTTTTTTGGGTATTACGTTTGTATTCAGCCGATAGACTTAGACGCCACATGTCGGTGACAAAGACCCGTAGTCCGCTTTCGGATTTTGCTTTGAAGTTGAATTCGCTCGATTCAATACTGTTTTCTGTGAGCAAACGGTTGACGACAGAAGTTGAGTCAAGCGTTTCAGTGTTCGTGCTTCCTCTGCCATTGGTGTGCTGATAGGAGAGATTGAGGTCGTTTGAGGTAAAGCCACCGTCCTGTGTCAGATAAAATTCTGTATTACTTTTCCACAGATCTCTGCTTTCCAAGTCCTTGGCATAGCTATTCTTGTAGGAGTCACCACCAGGTAGGAAGGTCTGCGAGGTCTGTTTTGTTACATTGTCAGATGAGGTATGCGTATAGGTCATTTCACTACTTATCCATGTATTCATACCATCAAGGAAATTGACATACGACAGTCCTGCAGTCTTGGTAGCCAATAGTCCGTTGGGCATATCCTGTGGTTTCCATTCACCGTTGAGTTCCGCGCGCTGGTTGTCATTGAGGTTATTGATGTTGACAAAAGCTCCGAATCTCTCTTTATTAGAGAATTTCATACCAAATCCCCGCACTTGATAACGATCTTTTGTACCCATTCCGGTTTCTAGATTACTCATGTATCCAGTGGCATATTCACGTTTTAATCTTACGTCCATCACATAACTTTGATCACCCATGTTACGTCCCATCATCTCTGAGGAGGCGCCAGCTTTATTAAACACCTTTATCTTATTGACGGTGTAAGCAGGAAGATTCTCTAAAGCGAGTTTTGGATTGCCAGAAAAAAACTCATGACCGTTGACAAGAAGGCTCTCAATGTATTTCCCATTAACATAGATTTGTCCATCTTTATTAATTTTGGCACCGGGCAATTTAGCGATCAATGCATCGAGCATACTGCCATTGGCTAAGTTGAAAGCATTGGCATTGTAGACTATCGTGTCGCCTTGCATCACCATTTTCAGTTTTGTAGCTTTAACAAGAACTTCTGGAAGTTCGTGGAAAACCTTCATCATGCGAATGGGCTTAGCAAAGATAACCCACTCACGATTACTTCGTAACTCGCAATCAGTATAGGCATCGCTGTAATTCTCCATCACAGCCTTAACGATATATCGTCCCTTCTGGTTAACCTTTTTAAAATAATACCTTGCCGCATTACCACCTGTATACGGATTATCTTCCAGTGCTGCGGTAGTGGTGTCTATGACTACGCTATCCGCAGTCATCAGTATAACTTTGGCAGGAAGTCCCTGCCCGCTGATATTGTCTATCACATGCCCCTGTATAGTATGGTTATAGTCGCGACTCATGGCTTGTAAATTACCAATGACAACCAATAAAAACGTAAGAAAGACACGAGTATGTAGAGATTTGAATTTAGACATATTGATTAGATTAAAATTGGATAGAGATGTTTTGGGAAATCAAAAGACACATTAAAATTATGTATGTATCTTGATGTTAGTATACTTCTTTACAGAGCATTTAGCCTCCGCAACTGTTAAGCTTATAACAGAATGGGAAGTATTGAAATCTATCCGATTTTGGTATTCTGTTATAAACATAAGTATAATTTTCTCTTTCGGAAATACAATGACATGGATTGCAAACTTACGTCACTATATATTTGCTTAAGTTTTTTCCTTAGTAGTGAGTTGTCTATGACACTAATAACCCAGCAACCGCCATTTAAAAGGTGCTTGTAAAAATGTGAACTGACAACGCCAGCCCCTCCTAATATCATACCCGATTTCTTTTTTAGGTTCATTAGTTGTCAATTTACAATGTTCTTCGTGTATTTTATTATCATACAAAATAAACTAATATAATGATAAATTCAAAATGTATAACATTCTATTTCCTTTTTGTTTAAGATAATTAACATATCAAAGAGCTACATATAAAATGAAGAATGATATAGCGACATTTGTTGTGTGCCTTTCAATGATGGTGAACAGAAATTATTATCATCAGGGTGGTCAAGGTTTATGAGCTATATCCTCGAAAAAATGTCACAGAGGATTATTGCAATTCGGTTACATGTCTGTGCATAGAAATATTTGTAATCGAGCTTTTAAAACTGCTTGATGGCAAATTCCTCTATTTGAGAATCGGTAAGCTTTGTCATGACTTTAACTTTTTAATCTCTTTATCGAAATCGGATAAATAATTATCATCTTGTATTTTTCTGAACATTTCATATTCCTGTTCCGCTTTCAGTTTCGCTTCCAAGGCCGTTATCCTTCCATTGTCTGTTAATATAGGATATTCTGATAACTCCAGAAAATGATTCAGAAACTCCACCCATTGCTGCATAGTGGTCAATATATTTCTCTTTGCACGATCTTCAGCCAAATCCAAGTAAGCAGAAACAAGTCGGTTCAAGGCTTCCACATGTGCCTTACTCAAATAATTTTTTGCCACTATCACATCCGACTTCAGTATCTTACCTTCTGGTGCCTGTTTCCATGTAGTCAGTCCCATATATAGTTTAGTAGCATCAGCCGAAGTATAGATTATCTCCGCTGCCGTTTTTCCCGTAATTGCCCAATGCAGTTTATTCTGCACGATGGCAAAGAAGTCTTTCGTTGTGGGCGAATTTTTGTCATAGTCAGAAGACAACGCGTAAATATCTGTAATCTTTTGATAGAACCGCCTTTCGCTTGCCCGTATCTCCCGAATACGTTCCAACAATTCATCAAAGTAGTCTTTTCCGAAAGCCTGTCCGTTTTTCAGTCGTTCGTCATCCAACACAAATCCTTTAACAATAAACTCACGCAAAGTTTTTGTAGCCCATATTCTGAACTGTGTTGCTTGATAACTGTTCACGCGATAACCAACAGCAATGATGGCATCCAAATGATAAAAATCCAATACCCTTGAAACCTGCCGATTGCCTTCTTTTTGAACTATCCGGATTTTCCGGATAGTTGCCAATTTATCTAATTCTTTTTGTGCATAAATATTGTTCAAATGCTCGTTAATGGTGCGTACATCCACACCGAACAATCCAGCCATACGCTTTTGTGTAAGCCAGAATGTTCCATCTTCGTATTGAACTTGTACGCTGAAATTACCTGAGGAGGTCTTGTATATAATAATGTTTGATTCTTTCATATTAATTTAAAACAATGATTCATATTTAGCAAGTCACATCTAACAAAAAGAATCAGTTATTTCACCTTTAGGAAATAATTCCAATTGTTGTCATCTGCTTCTTTCTTTTTCATTTTTAAAGAGGCGTTTCCTTTGATATTTATTCGGCTAGTGTTTATCATTAATGATATTTTATTCACAAAGATACAAATAATTAGCTTTAACAACAAATTTTCACTACATAATATTTGCTTTGTAAGCATATATGATAATGAAAACTATAACACTTATTTTGGCATGTAAGAGGGATAAGAAAAATAATATCAAATTAATTTGTCTCTTAAAACATAGTGTCCCCCTCCTCCAACATTTCTCTTGTTTTTAGCTACGGTAGCTACGGCATCTTTCGCATAGCCCATAAACAGAGGAATTGACGATACGTAGCTTGCAGGATTTAGCTACGGCTAGCTACGTTCTAGCTACGTTAACTTGTATTGTTTTAAGGATGAAATGTATTCTACAAGTAAATTTGTCAAAGAATCGCTGGCTGCATCTGAGGAACTGAGGATGTGAGCAAGAACTATGCAAACGAAAACAGAATCATCAAGCTTGTTTTAAGATTCTGCTGAATTCCACTAAATTCTCTGCAAAGATACTTCAAAATTTTTATCCATGCAATGAGATCAAGTTTGAGCTGTTAGCCAAAGTTTCTTTTATTAGTGCTACACACTATAATACACGCGCATGCACACACACTCTGAATTTTTCAGAAAACCAAGTATCGGAGTATCTATTCTTTGAATATCAATCAGTTGGACTTATTTTCGGGTATAATGAAGTGACAGTGAAGTGTCGGCAAAATCTATATAAGTCAATATACATACCCAACTGATTTATAATTACATTTTGCTATATCAATCTTTTCAGTAAAGGATTTCAGAATATGTAAACGATGAGTAACGGTTTAAAAACATATATCGTGTTTCAGTAAGTATAACTACAAATGTGTATACCAATTCCAGTCATAGTCAATTTTCATCAACTTGAAATGCGTTTTACGATGTTTTGCAATCCGTTTTACGTTATATTGCAGTGCGTTTTACGAAGCAATAGGAGGTAAAACATCGTAGAAACGTTTGCGTTTCTATGTGGAAAGAGTTGCGTTTCTATATAGAAACGCATGCAAAACTTGAAATTTGACCGTCAGATCACCATCACTTTATTTAGTCAAATTCGTAGATAAAACACTGATATTCATCAAGTTGACATTTCGACACTTATATTTTGCAAAACCCTAAGTACGCGCGTGCTTGCCCGTACATTATATAAGCAGAAATAGATAACGTAGCTAAACCGTAGCTTACCGTAGCTAAATTCGGCACGCTACGTATCGTCAATTCCACTGTTTATGGGCTTTGCGTGAGATAACGTAGCTACCGTAGCTAAAAAACAAAAAAACATAGGGGGAGAGCCCCCTAAACATACAAAAATCAAATCGTCACCGAGAAATCTATGCCACAAATAATATGCTACACTAAGTGTTAATCATTATCTGTGGATACGAGTATAACTGTTTGCAAAGCGCAATATAGTTAAAAATTACACAGAAAAAGAAGTTTTTTTTCTTTTACTATGCATTTTTTTACTATCATAGCCTCATATCAAAGTGAATGGTTATTGATGCTGTAGCCACATAATTAAAAGGCACCACATTTGCATTTTATCATTTTTTGATAATCATTTTTTGATAATTACAATAAAAGTACTATATTTGCGGAATCAAACAATAAACAATGATGTTGAACAACCCTTTTATAACAAATGGATATGCTGGTCCTGAATATTTCTGTGATCGTAAAGATGAAACAAGAAAAATTACAGACCTGTTAGTCAATGAGAATAATCTTGCCCTTATGTCCCCTCGACGTATTGGTAAGACTGAACTTATAAATCACTGTTTCAACCAACCTGAAATAAAACAGGACTACTATACTTTTATCATCGACATCTATTCAACATCTTCTGTTTCAGACCTTGTTAATGTATTTGGTAAAAGTATTATAGACGGACTACGTTCAAAGGGTAAGAAAGTCTGGGAAAAATTAATCCAGACATTAGCATCTTTGCGCTCTGAAATTTCATTTGACATCAATGGTCTTCCTGTATGGAGTGTTGGTGTTGGAGCTATAACAAATCCAGAAGTTACTTTAGATGAGATATTCACTTATCTACAGCAAGCAGATAAGCCTTGCCTTGTGGCAATAGACGAGTTCCAACAGATAACATACTATGGCGACAATAGAATCGAGGCGCTTTTGCGCACATATATACAAAGATGTACAAATGCACATTTCATATTTTCAGGCTCACACCGCCACCTAATGGGAGAGATATTTGTATCACCATCACGACCTTTTTATCAGAGCGTTACACTAATGAATTTAAAAACACTAACTGTTGAGAAATACAGTGAATTCGCATCTGATAAATTTGAGGAACGCAACAAACATTTAGAAGTAGAAATAATAAAAGAACTATTTAATAGATTTGAAGGCGTCACTTCCTACATACAACGTGTAATGAATGTACTGTTTCTTAAAACTCCTCAAAACGGTACATGCTCAAAAGATATGCTTGATGATGCAATAAACTATATCTTAGATATGTCATCAGACACCTACGAAACCATATTGAGACAAATGGCAGAAAAGCAACGTAACACATTCCTTGCCATAGCCGCTGAAGGCAAAGCCAGAAATGTTACAGGCGGAATTTTTGCAAAGAAACATCACCTGCCATCACCAAGTTCAGTAAATTCTGCGGTTAAAGGATTATTAGAAAAAGACTTCATCACTGAGAATGATGGAGCATATTCCGTGTATGATCAGTTTTTCAGCCTATGGATAAAGAAATATGTTTTAGGCAATACAACTGATTAAGATATATTTCGCAACTATATCTTAAAAAGATTTAGGCTATGAGAAATATTTTTTATCAATTGATGATTTCTTATAGCCTACTAATAATGGAATAGGATGTTTTCTGGCTTGAACTTCTTTCGTAATGCAAGAGAAAAATACTATTTCTTCACGTTTAGATATACCTTTAAGGCTTCCACATAATCCTCAAAAGCCTTCTTTCCTTTGCTGGTCATACGACATAAAGTGCGAGTTTTCTTTCCTTCGATAACCCTTTTTGTTGAGACATATCCAGCAGCAGATAATTTATCCAATTGCACACTTAAGTTACCGGCTGTAGACTCTGTTTTATTTCGCAGATATACAAAGTCGGCTTCATCCAATGACATTAGGATAGATACAACAGCAAGTCGTAATTGGGAGTGTAGTAGTGGATCTAATTCCCTTAACATGCTTTTTTCTCCTTTCTTTTAAGTATATGTCCAGGGATAGCCATCATTATTAAAAATGATAAACCAAACATCAAATGCCAATATATAGTTGGAAGAATATTTAAATATAGGGCTGTTAGCATGTATAGACCAAAACCTATTCCTACAAATGGCAGATAGGCTATCCATTTATTCTGAATAATAATTCCTGTTATTGAAACTCCGATTCCCACATAGATAGCAGACAATGGCATCATTAAATCTAGCGAGTTATATCTTCCGTAGATAAAACTAATGAAAAGGATCACTGCAAATGTCACAACAAACATTGACCCCATGGCATACCAGACATGATCAATAACTTTGTTGATGTATGTCATTACTGTCGGATGCTTGCGATGATTCAATATTTCCATAAATATCCAAAATACAAACATTAGTAACCAAAGCAGTCCACAACTTTTCCACTCTGTAAAACTGGAACACAGAATATATTACAATAGACAATGCCGCAGTGAAGTAACCCCAATAGATGAAATGGTTTACCACTGCCGATTTCCATATATTCCTTTGTAGATTGTATCATTTGAGAAATAAGTTCTAAACTCTCTTTCTCGTTTATTTTCTTTTCTTCCATTATCTTATATTTGTTTGCAAAATTATAAAAACTTCTCTAAAATAGTTCTTCAGACTATCTTTTTATTGGATATTATTGTAAATAGTCATAGTTTATTAGACATTCTTGCACGATCATCGGTGGAACTATTTTCCACTCTGCGTGTCTTTATTTTATTACCTCTATTAAAATTATAAGTTAATGATAGGCTTATTAGCCTACCTGTCGACCCCATGAAATGACGACTTTGAAGTGAGTATTCACTAAGTTCAGATTCATATCTGGCAGATTCATTTAGAATATTATCTATTGCTGCGGTCAACAATATTTTATCTTTAGCAATTGTCTTTTTTAGTTTTACGTTTATGCTATTGTTTGTTTTTATCGAACTATTACCAGAGTACAAGCGATTGTGCATATTATACTCTACTTCAGCATAGTATTTATTAGGTAGATTAAAGTTTGCTACACAGTTAAAAAATACGAGGTTGTGATTGCTATAACTATCTTTTGCTGTCATTTGTATACATTGCCTTACCATAGTTAAGTTTGTGTTCAAATCAATTATCTTTCCTAATTGAAAAGGAGCATTTATATTTACGAACCAATGATTCTCATGGTTGTGATTCTCGAAAGTTACATAAGAAACATTATTATCTTTCGGATCTTGTTTTGCAAATTCCCTTATCAAGTCAGTATATAATTCACATCCAAATGTTAGTGTATATCTATAATCATGTATAAGAGTTGCACTTATCCTGTTTATATATGAAGGTTTAAGATCTGGATTACCTATTTGATATGAATATTGTGACAACTCTATGCGGTTTGGGTTAAGCGCATCAAAAGCTGGTCGTTCTATTTGCCTTGCATATCTCATAGAAATCATCCATTTTTTCATTTCGTCAAAGGAATATCCAAAAACAAGATGAGGATATATATTAGAATAGTCTTTCTTCATATTAACATTATGATTTGTTGTCTTAGCATTTTCTGCTCTTAGTCCAGCTATGAGTTGCCATTGTTTAATCTCTGTATCAATTTCAGCATAAGCAGCATATATATACTCGTTATACTTTGAAGAGTAATTATATGCTAACACATCATTCCATCTATCATCAACAAGCGATTGATAACAATTATCATTGCTCATTTGCGTTGTCGTGAACTTAATTCCAGTAAGTAATGCAGTCCGGTCTGTTAATACTTTCTTGTAAGAAATATCTGTGGAAGCAATGTTGTATGTTGAAGAAAGATTACTTCTATATGTTGAATCTCGGTTATTCCATAAAAATGTTAGGTTGTACAAATTCTTATTTATAGATTTCTTATTAACGTAATCAACCATTATTTTTAGCAAAGAACCATTGTTATCAAATTTTCGTTGATAATTTACAGAACCAGAAAGCATGTTAAATTTCATTCTTTGGGAATATTGTGCATTGCTGTTTTGTATATTATCATTATATGTCAGATAAGAATTACTAGTTGTATTCATATCTGTATAATCATGAAAATATCCTACTTCTGCGCCTATTGTTCTTAATGAATCAATCGCATAAAATGCACCTGCACATATATTCTGATTATTAGCTGGTGTATTTATATCACCAATACTTGAATAATGGTTTTTATTGTCACTATAAAAACGTGTTGCCAATATAGAACCTTTGTCATGTGTGGTCCACGAACCAGAACCGAATGTATAAAAGTCCCATTTGTGTTGATGCATATTAAAAGAATATGAAGGACGCGTTGCAAAACTTTTATCAGAAGCCATTCCTTTTATGGCTATGTTACCTTGATAATCATCTGTGAATTTACGTCTGAGTTTAATCTTGATTATTCCACCCCTTGCATCAGCATCATAGCTGGCTCCTGCGACAGGTAAGACCTCAATGCTCGCTATATCCTTAGAACTTAGACTACGAATATAAGATATTAGATTGTCTCCTGAAAGCCTAATTTCTCTATCGTTTACAAATACTTTTGTACCACTGCTACCATTGACCATTATGTCTTTGCCATTTAATGCTATACTAGGAGTTTGCCTAAGAAGCTCTTCGCCATTTTTATTTTCATTAATAGGAATAATCTTTATAATTTTATCTGCCTTAACTATCAGATTCTGCGATTTAACAACAACCTCTTTAAGTTGTATTGGTTCTTTATTGAACGTTGTCATATTCGTAGAATCTTTTTGTGCATTACATGGTAATGCACAAATAACGAGTCCTATTAAGAGATTATACTTCATGATTTGATTGTTTTATTTTATCATTACTGGATAGAATAGTTTTACTTTTATAGCTTCATTACTTGAAGTCTTTGAGTTGCTGACTGTAATTGTTTTCAAAACGAATCCTTCTGTAGGAATACCTTTTTCATCCTTATCAATATTATAGTTACCATTCTCATCATGAAAAGCAGATAGCTTGTATGTACCATCTTCTATATCTTTGAAAACGAAAATACACGAGTCACTTGTAATCTCTTTCATATTCTGAAATGTAACATCTTTACCAATAGATTTAATCATAACAAGTACTTTTCCTTTGTTGTTACGTATACCATTTATTGAAATAGTAAGGTTGGCTGCATTAGTAAAACATGATACTCCTATGAATACCAAAACTGATAAAATAAATCTTTTCATGTCTGTAGTCTTTAGAATTAAACAATATAAAACGGTTTATACAATAAACCATACATAATAAAAAGAAAGGCGAGCTATCGCCAAACTGTTATATTACAATGCAAATATAAATAGGTTTATAATATAAACCAAATAACTACAAATAATTTAGTTTTGTTTAACAATAACAGAAAATACACTATAATCTAAAATAGTAAGGGTTGAAACTTTATTTCTCAACCCTTACTATCTTTTGTTGACAGTTGCGGTTTATTATAAGTGGAACATTCTCTACAACAACATTACTGGTATCCAAACCCAACCAATGCTGCTCAGGAATAGCCATATGACGAGCTAGTGCATATAGGTTCATAACAAACTGCTCAAATGCACTGACACTACTTGCTGGATAGAAAATACGATGAATGACTACAAAACAGAAGTCACCAAGTATACCATGCTTACTCAATGAAGGATATCCACTAGTGATACTAACCTCCTTACGCTCGGTCATATCATTTATTATCTGACGTAAGAACTGACTAACAAACGGTTGGACACGGAAGCCTATCTTAATGCGGATATTAAAAACAGTATCCTCAAGCAATGTATCTACAGTATATTCCAATGTCTGAGGTTCATCAACCATGTCAAGATGTATCAACCAATAATGGTCGGCACGCTTAGGTTGCTTTCGCAATATGGAATATATTAATTTATCCTCTACTTCATCTTCTTTTCGTGCCCAGTTTATAAACACAAGGTTTGAGGCATATTTAGCGATAGACGTATCCGCTTTCAAATCCTTTATTACAGGTAGGAAATCCTTAATCTTAACAAGTTTCAGATTACGCTGACGAGTCTTATAAGCCTTGTACCATACCATCATAATAACGAAGAAGAAACTAGCTATGAGAATCGTAAACCAACCTCCACGCATGAATTTGGCTATATTTGCCAGAAGGAAGCAACTCTCTATTATCATGAATACCACCAAAAAAGGTATGGCAAATATCCTCGTCATAGTTCCATGCCACAGATATACACCAAGAAGGATTGTTGTCATCAACATGGTTATCGTTATAGACAATCCATAAGCAGCCTCCATATTATCTGAAGTCTGGAACAATACCAATGTGAAAACGCAGAAACAGAAAAGGAAATTGTTTACCAACGGTATATATATCTGTCCCTTAACATTTGTAGGATGCTTAATCTTCAGACGTGGCCAGAAGTTAAGATTTATAGCTTCACTGAAGATGGTATAACAGCCACTTATAAGAGCCTGACTAGCTATAACAGCCGCCAAAGTAGCCATTACAATTGCAAAGACAAGAAAATCATTTGGTATGATCGCATAAAAAGGATTTATTCCTTCCATGTTATGACCTATCATACTTATAGCCCAAGCACCTTGACCAAGATAATTGAGTATGAGCATCGCCTTAACATATATCCAGCTAATGCGGATATTCTTGCGACCACAATGTCCAAGGTCTGAATAAAGAGCCTCAGCTCCAGTAGTACATAGGAACACTGCACCAAGAATAAGACTAGTCTCTGGATATGCCACTAAAACATGAATAGCATAATATGGATTAAAAGCTTTGAATATAGCTAAGTCATAATGGATATTCACCGAACCGATAATACCCAACATCATGAACCAGAAAAACATTATCGGACCGAAAGAACGACCTATAACACTTGTGCCAAATCGCTGTATCAGGAACAAAATAGAGATGATACCAATACATATCGGTAGCACTGGCGTTGACGGATTGATAACCTCCAACCCTTCGATAGCAGATGTAACGGTAATAGCCGGCGTGATGATACCATCGGCGACAAGCGTAGCTGCACCGATAATGGCTACAACATACAGACTTTTCCAACGGTATTTATGCAAAAGAGCATAAAGAGCCAAGATACCTCCCTCTCCATGATTGTCGGCACGAAGCGCAACAACGACATATTTTAGTGTTGTTTGGAGTGTCAATGTCCAAATAATGCACGAAACAGCACCTATAATGAAATTGGCATCGTAAGCAGGATTTGCCCTTATTATGGTCTTCATAACATAAAGTGGGGACGTTCCTATATCACCGAATACAATACCGAGAGTTACAAGCAGTCCCATCATTGTAATGCGACTACTTAAACTGCTTTTACTATTATCCATATAAAATATCAAAATTGATGGCGCAAAGATATACTAATTCCCAACAATTAAACACTATTCATCGTTAAATTTTAAATTTCAAAACATATATTAACAAAAAACGGTCTATTATATCAGCATATAACAGTCTATTGATTACCTGATATATATACGGAATTTAAGAGTATGGCTTTTCGTTCTGTCAATAGAATATTTCTTCAACACTCCTGGTCCACAGCTGCCATTGCCCAATCCCAACACGGCACAGTTTATCTTAAGATAAGTATATCCAGAAGGTTTTAGTTGATAGTCATGTGCAGCAGTTGCAATATCAATATCAGAATAATGTAAAGCCGAGAAGCTAAAAGGAGCATCAGCTGCCTCTATTCTAAAAATACGACCATCAGAACTTTTTAACTGCACCATGGAGCAATCCTCATGATTACCATTGTCCTGTGGTCGTGGATAGTGAGTATATTGATTTGTTACATTGTCTTTCCACAAACCAACAGCAGCAGAGTGTTTACGGTCGGGATAACAGTCCCAAGGTCCACGACCATACCATGATAACTGTTCAAAATCACATGGCAGCTTTATGACAATACCGAGACAAGGCAATTCCGGCAGATCACCTTCACAGTCAAAACGCAGACTATCGGCATATTGCGTAACCACAATTTTACCCTTTGGATAAAGATATTCTGTTATCTCATCATTTATTTTGCAGACTGTAGGTGAATCAAGTCTGTTATTTTTCCAATCCTTTGCTAACCAATTTCCAAAGCCTGTATCATTGTCTGTCGGAGCACGATAGAAATTCGGCATTACATCAAAGCCACAGTCCTTCATTGACTTACGCACAATATTACGTTCTCGCTGTATCTTACCAGCCACACTCACAAGATTATCATGCAATGCTGTCTGATATGTTATAACATTGTTTCCATTACTATCAAATACATCTATATTCAATCTACAATCATCATCTGAATGACAACTATATTTTGAAGCCTGCCCAATCACCGCACTGTCTCCAGGCATTACATCAGGTAAAAAAAGTGAACCATGTTTGCTTTCATGCCCATTCTCCATAATTCTATATGAAGCCTTAAATGCAGAAAGAGAAAGATGCGAACATCTGTTTACTACGAATATAGAGTCACAATGTCTACTAAACCGTACAGGAGAATAGACATATTTAAGTTCCTGATATTTGGATGATGTAGAACGATCAGCAAACACAACGCCATTTAGACAAAAAGCCTTGAGATTAGGTGTATCTCCAAAGTCACCACCATATAGGATACCTTTATCTTTTGAATATATACCTTGGTCAACCCAATCCCAGACGAAACCACCTAGCAATCGTCTGTTACTATATATCTCATCCCAATACTCACTGAAATTACCTAGCGCATTACCCATGCAATGAGCATATTCACTGGTAAGAACTGGTCGGTTATCATTTGTTCTTTCAGCTATTTCAAGAAGTCTTTCCCATCTTGCATTCTCCGCTCTCTCCTTATCGGCACCTAGAGGAATACCAGGATTAAGATATTCCTGCATCACACGAGGATAAAAACGACTCACGATATCGACACACGCAGGATCAGGATTACCATCATATCCCTGCGCACCTTCGTAATGAACAAATCGTGTAGGATCAAATTCATGAAGCCAACCAGCCATCGTTGCATGATTAATACCAAACCCACTCTCATTTCCCAGACTCCAAAAAACAATGCATGTATAGTTTTTGTCTCTCTCCCCCATTCTAACGGCACGATCAAGGAAAGCCTCTGTCCAATCGGCTGAAGACGTAAGAGTACCACGAAGTCCATGAGTCTCGCAATCAGCCTCATCCATAACATATATACCAGCACTGTCACATAATTCATACCAACGTGATACATTTGGATAATGGCTTGTGCGCACTGCATTTATATTTGCCGCTTTCATGAGTTTTATATCTTGCTGCATGCGTTGCTCTGTCATTACGCGCGCAAGGTTTGGGTCATGTTCGTGCCTATTTACACCACGCAACCTCACCTGTTTACCATTTACCAAAAGCATTCCATCCTTTATCTTATAATCTCTGAAACCTAACTTTTGTTCGGTTTGTTCAACAACATTACCCAAAGAATCAACAAGCTGAAGTCGTAGATTATAAAGATAAGGAGTCTCGGATGTCCAAAGATGTGGATTATTCACAACAGCCGACATACGAGCAAATTTACTTCTGCCACGCTGCGGAAACCATTCATTCATATTTGCAGCTTTATGGTCTATATCAAGAATGTCTGATGCATCAGCGGTTAACTGAACAACATTACTACCTTTTTCATCAGAAAGTATAGCCTTTACTTTGTATCCTGCACCTGTCTCTTTATCAAATACACGTAGTTTTGGATTGATCTGCAATTCAAATTTACTGAAACTAGAATCTACAGTAACAGTCCTTACTGCATAGTCGCGCAACTGCACATCAGGAGTTGAAAATATAGTTACACTGCGCTGAATACCACCAAAGCGCCAGAAATCCTGATCTTCCAAATAGCTTGCATCACTATACTTATACACCTCAACCGCAATGTCATTAACTCCTTTATTAACATAACTGGTAATGTCAAATTCTGAAGGTTCCATAGATCCCTGAGAATATCCAACCTTACGCCCGTTTATCCAAAGATAGAAAGCCGACTGCACGCCATCAAAACGAATATAATAGCGACGTGCAGATTGTCCGTTATCAGAAATAACGAAAGTACCGCGATATTGTCCTGTAGGATTACGCTCACTGAAAGTTGTCCAATTATGCTTTGGTTCTTTCATTACAAAAGGAGGATCTATCTTAAAAGGATATCCTGAAGATATATATATCGGTGTACCATATCCGTTTACTTCCCAGTTTGCTGGGACGTCTATATCTTTCCAATCAGTACAATCATACTGAGGTGAATAGAAATTTAGGATACGTTCATCAGGAGTTTTAGTCCATCTGAATTTCCATTTGCCATTAAGCGATATTTCACTATCACCTTTATGCAATGTAAAAGGCATAAACGCTGCACGAGCAGGTTCACGATTTATCTGCAACACGTGATTATTCTCCCAATCGTTTGCTGAAATCGGGAGAGTTATTAAAAACAGAAGTGAGAATATTATATGTTTCATTGTATTTCTAGAGTTTCAAAATCAACACCTATGGCGTTTGATATAATTATACGATACTTACCTGCATTAATCTGAGTTCCCGTAGTTGTAGAAAGTATTCTGAACTTTGCGGGAGTTGTTGGGAATGTGATGTCACCAGAATGAACAACAATACCTTTATTATCAACTATTGTCAATCGTGCTATAATAGACTTAGCAGTCATATTGCGATAACGGAATCTAAGAGCATATTCCCTTGCTACCCCCGGAGTTATAATCCACTCGCTTTTTCCCACACCGTTATATTTTACGGTAGGGAATGTCTCTGTATCTTTAGGCAACAACGCTTTTGGATACTTAGCGATAGTATCATTATCCAGACTACGCCAATAGTTGGAAGGCAATGCCGAACTGTAATCAAAGTTCTTGACTTTACCTCCGTTACGTGCTACAGCTATTGCTGAAATCACAGTTTGTCCAGCTTTAACTTCAGGAAAGCTTATCGTCAACTGATGATTTAAAGCCTTGGCATATACAACACGTTTATATGCTCCGGCATAACCAGCTTCAGCCCATAGATCAACATCATTAACAACAACAGAATCGTTTACGGCTACATCAAATATTCTTTCGCCCTCACAATCTATTGCCGATCCGTATCTCGCACCAAGCCAAGGCTCTGCAAAATAGAGTTCTATTCGATAGATGCTGTCGTCATCAACTTTAAAATGATACTTCAACTTATGGCGTCCCCATCTGAAATAACTGAATAAATCAGCATCATTGGTTCCATGTATTTTTGATGTTACATGTCCCTGACTTGCCATAAAAGGATTCAAGCCAAACTGGGAAGACCATGATTCTGAATATTTTGCGTTATCCTGACTCCAAGCATTGCCATAAGAATCAACATAAGCATCACCGCCACAGTTCACACGATACATATATGAATAACCATCAGCTGGTTTTAATATATCAATATTTCTATCGGCAGCTGTTGGGGTAACAGTATCTACATCAGCCTTAGCATAATGATTTCTATACCAATAGAAAGCCTCTGTTGGTTGTTCCCACGGAGAAAGCAAACCTTTATAATTAAATGGTCCAACCTTATCAATGCGCCTTACAGATTCATCTGGTTGCACACGTCCTGGATTTTCGTGCGAAACGAATATCCATTGAAAATGACCACATACACTATCCTTCACACTTTCTGCCAAAGTTGCTTTCTTTGCCAACAGTTTTGTAAACGATTCTTCTGAATAGCGTTCATCTCCATGAAGTCCAAGCGTGCGCCAAGCTCCATATTCTCCATTAAGTAACTGTAATGGTTGCTTTAGTTCATTGCCATAATTATCAGCACTTCCACCATAAGTTCCACTCCAGTTTTGTATTACATTCCAATCAGTTCCCTCTCCACCATTACATGTTGTTATCGCACGTTGATCACGACATGTAGGATCCATTTCACGAATGATAGCGGAACATTCTTCGGCAAATTCCTTAGGAAGAGCACTTTCATTTTGTAATCCCCACAATATGATACTTGGAGAATTGCGACGTTCCTTGATATAACGTATCAGCATCTTCTTAAAATTACTTCTGAAAGCATCAGTATCATACCATATATGAGCAGAGAACTGACTCCAGAATAACATGCCATCACGGTCCATTAATTCCTGATAATAAAGATTATGTGGTTGATGAGCCTCACGGAAGGCATTGAATCCAGCCTGTCTCATCATCTTTACACGTGATGCAATCTGCTCATTTGAGAACGCATGACTTTGCCCAAACAAATGTTCATAATCACAAGTACCATTTATAAACACAGGTTTGCCGTTCAATAGGAATTGTCCTTTATGTGCATTATCTTTTCTATGAACGGGCCAACTGATAGATCTTATACCATAAGGTGTAGAAACTTCGTCGACAGTATTGCCGTCACGCTTTATCATTGACGCTAGATTATAAAGATAAGGACTATCCAAACTCCATAATTCAGGGTTTGATATCTTTGCATACTGACGTATAACCTTAGTTTCTCCTGGGGCAAGAACGGTATTTTCTGACAATCGAAAATATGTTTTTCCGCTTGCCATATTCATTTTGTTTACGAGTTCGATGTCTACCTTCTTATTTCCGTAATTCTTTATTTCGGTATCTATAAATACCGAATCGCAATTGGCATTATTCCATACGTGGACTCCAAACGGTTCTATGCGCACGTCGTCTGTTTCAATCAATGAAACAGGACGGAAGATACCAAATGGTTGACTACCTTCAGAGAATCCCCATTCAGAAGAACAGCCTCCGCATACCCATGGACTATCTTTTATATATTCAGGATGATCTACCTCTATGCGTAATTCATTATTACCATCATGAAGCTGTTGAGTAATATCTTCCGTAAATACAGTTCGCCCAACAAGTTCTTTTGGATAACGATAACCATTTACAACTAAAGTGGCATAAGTTCCTACACCTTGCAGTTCAAGGAAATAACGCTTTCCTTCACTCTTATCAACCTTTATATTTCTGTGATAAATTGCACTTCCATGCAGGTTTCCATGTTTCAATTGTCTATAACCATAATAATCATCAAGATTATTTGGCAGACTGACTTGTGTTTCAGGAATGAGAGAAGTTATCGAATCGGCATTTGTATGAGTAAACTTCACATACCATGGCTTATCAAGAGTTATTATTTTTCTACGTGAATTGTTTTCTGCTTCTGGAAAATTAACGTCAGAGCGTCCCATCGGTACACTTGTTGCAACAGCAATACCACGTTGTCCGGCTTTGTTTACGGCACAATAAAAATGATATACCACCCCATCATGCTTTACAACATAGCTTTTATGTGCAAACATTTCATCATAAGGCTTTGACGGATATATAAGATCTTCACCGTTCCAATCCTGCCAGTCAACAAGATTGCGACTTACAGCAAACGTATTGAAAGCATTATATTTACGTGTAGGGTTATAAGCCGAGAAGTAGAACATCACATAAAGACTATCCATCTTTACGATCTGCGCATCACCTGTTATTATGCCTGGCGACTCATGATAATAGACAGGATTACCTGCATAGCGTTGCCATTTCTTCATATTATCAGACAAGGCAATGCCTATGCGCTCAGCTTTAAGATTGTTGGCAGGATTAATTCCACCTGCATTGTAAAACATCACAAAACGCTTTCCAAGTGTTCGTGACTTATCTTCATATACCGTACTTTTATATTGTACCAATTTCTCCCACCATTGTGCATCATTGTCATGAATGCTCATAAGCGGTTTGTCGGCAGAGTTCCATTCATGAGCTACAGATATATCATTCTTTGTCCATGCCAATCCTATATTTAAAGGCTCTTTCACGGCTTCATATCCAGTGCCATGCCCACCAATATAGGTCATCCAATGTCGCCCGTGATATTTCTTCATTTCGTAAGAGCCGTTCCAAGTCCAGTCTATAAGAGAAGGAAATCCTCCACGCTGATTCATATCCCATCCCTTATTTTTATATGACAACAACCGACCTGAAATTTTCCAATGAAGCAAATCATCTGATTCTGCCAACCATGTTTCATATCCTCGGCCGTCAAGTCCATCCTTACCATTGTAAACAACATAAGTCATATACCATTTTCCGTTATTACGAAAAACAGTAGGACAGTCTATTTTATGATAGTTGTCTTTTGGAGCTACTGCCATTCCGTATTTATATGGCGTCTTCACCTGTTCATACAAATGCTGCATCTGAACAGGAGTGAAACCGTCATTGGCAAAGAGCTTGATAGTAAAGAATAATAAGACAAAAAACAATTTATATCTCATAGCTTTTTATCTTTTAATAAAACAACCAATCTATAGCCTTATCTGTTCCTGACAGTCCGGCATCACGCTGCGTTATATTTTCTGACGTATATCCAAGAACCAAAAGAATACCTTTTGGCAACAATAAAGTATGACTTCCTGCATTGAAATCATATTTGTGAAGATTTACCTGTGGCATACCGTCTATAAGTATTACTGATGTTATCATTGGTTCTGCCTGTCCATAGTCATTGGCGGTAGCGTCGATCTCCAGTTTTGGAGCACTTGCATACTTCATCTGGTCGTCACGGAAATAACCTACAAGAAGATGTACAGGAGCATCACACTTAAATTCTATCTTAGTAGCACTGTCACGCTGCTGTTTACTGTTCAGCATATAGGCATTCATACCTTTTAGCTCAGCAGCGAAATCAGTAACGACACTGTCCATATCAGAGAACAAACGCACTCCCTTAGCTATCTTCACGGTTTTAACATCGTGCGGTAACGTGACATTAGCTGGATATAAAGGTTTTACAGCCATGGCAACTGTATGATATTTACCTTTTGAAATATCTTTGAGCATTGCTATATTCTTTTTCAGATTATCCAGTTCCAGTTGATACTGTGGTAACAGCTCCTGCCAATGCTTCATCTTTCCATTGTCACCCCCTATCGGAATACGGCGTTGTGCAGTCTGCATTGAGTTGGCATATAGATATGTATCTTTAGTCAAATCAACAAGCTTTTTATAGTGCATTACACTCTTTTCCAACAATACCACTGCGGTATCAAGTTGGTTGATGTCTTTTCCCCATTTATAGTTTAACACATGCTGCGCCGCTTTAACCTTAAAACCAAACGACCATGCAAACTCCTTATAACAGTGCATATCATTACGCAAACGATTAAACTCATCTTTATGTTCTGTAACTTTATCAGCAATAGCATCAATGGCAGCCACAGCCTTGTCGCCATGAGTTTCAGTCTGGGCAACTATGTCAAGAGGAAGTTCACCTATATGTGGTTCATGTTTCCATTCCTTCTCAACATATTCTATAAGTTTCTCACCTTCAGGTCCACAACTCTCATAGAATCCTGGGTATATAGTGTATTTATAAGGATTAACCAACTGACTCATCATCATACCAAGAAGTAATGTCTGGCGATTTCCTTCAGTTATGCCAAAACGTCTTAACAACTTTGGAGCGATCTCTCCACTTTCATCATACGCCTTGCGTATACTGTCTGCAACACTCTTGTTGTCACTGCAATAATATGCTGACAACACATCATCCCAATAATGTTCTTCCTCAGTTACGTTGCGTCTGCAGTTCCATGCATAACGTCCCCAAGTCTTATACCACATCCAGTCACGATCCAACTGTCTTTCACGTAGTCCATCAGGCAACTTATCGGCTGTATATGGCCAATCCCAATAACTAGCCTGAGGATACAGATGCAAGGCGTTTGCATGGTGAACATCATGCATAGCCATAACGGCCTTTTGAACAAAAGATGGTGACGACCAACGCCAAGGTTCAAGATTGGCGAGTATATGAACATTACTAATATGTGTTGTTCCAAGAGCAGCCAAATCTGTATGTATCTTTGCCCAAGGTCCTCGTGGTTCGTATGTAGTGAGAGATTCACCATTGTATTTATGCATTGTGTACAGATTCTTATATAGAGGAAGCGAAGCTTGCATCACGGCTTTGCAATCTGTATCGTGGGCACGCAACAATATAGGTGGTTCGTCATTACGTCCAAGAGCCTTTAATCCATCTTTCACTCCTGGAATAATAGTCTTTGTCATCCATTGTACATCATCATCATAAGTATCCATCGCCTCACCAAGACATACAAGAAGTCCCACATTTGGATATTTCTGAATAAAGGCTGCTATACTTTTACGTGTATAGTCACTTATCAATGGAGTTATAGGGCGATGTCTGTCTTGTGTTTTCAATCCATAATGGTCGGCAAAAGGCTTTGATAAGATGATATTATAAAACATCTGTATAACAAATATTCCTCTTTTGTCAGCTTCATGGGTAAGGAAAGAGTATATTTCTTCATTCTTTTTGAAGGTCTCTTCATCTACTTCTAAAGCAAAAGGATAGTCTTTGAGTTTCACCAATGAAGCAAAAGGATGACCATTCCATAAATACAATGAATTCATCTTGTTGTCTACAAGCATATCAAGATATTCTATCCATTGTTTCTTATCATAAAACCAAGGAAAGTTTTCTGGCGTATCTGGATATTCATATACCTGATGTCCGGGGAGATATACGGTCTTTTGCAATCCCACACATGAACCACGCAAAACCATTTCTGGATTTTGCTGAATATTGCCTATGTTGAGATTATGATGGAGTGCTGCATACTCTGCAAGTTCATTACATCCATATATCACTCCTGAACCATCATATCCATCAATGAAGATACGTTTCTTTGCAGAAGTGATTCTGAACCCTTCTTTCTTTAGTCCTGTAGTATCAGTTGCCAATCTGAGATATATTTTATAATCGTTTTCATGATTAGGAAAAGTATATTCCAATGCCGACAATTTATTTTTGATATACTCGGCAGCATATTCCACTCTGGAATTTGTTTTAGAAGTGGTTACTATTTTAATAGAGTGCGCCTCTGAATAAGCACACAACATAAGTATGATGAGTATGGTATTTAATCTTTTCATAAATTTATTTGAGCTTGCTCAAGTCTATTTTTTTATAAGCGATGAGTTGTCTTCTCCATGTATATACACAATGCAGATTTCCGTCCTTACCCTGAATTATTGCAGGGTATGAATACTGACTCACCGGACTGTCCTCAAGTGTTAGCACATGACGCCAATGAGTTCCGTCGTCTGATATTGCAATGCTTAAAGGAGTGCGTGGTCCTTTCTTTGTACCAGGTATGGTTTCGAAATCATTGTATATCAGAACATGACGACCGTCTTTAAGCGTAACGGCATCTGTTCCACTTTGATTATTAGGAACATCCGTCAAAGTAACTTTACTCCATGTATCTCCATTGTCTGAACTGAAAGATGTAGCCAACTTAGCGTTATGAGTGCGCATAAGAACTTGCAGGCGACCGTCTTTTAATTTTAGTATAGATGGTTGTATGCTATATATATATTCTGGTCCTTTTCCTTCTTTATATACAGGATTTGTCATGTTCATTGCCGTAGCAACATCGTCAGTACGCGCAGTCTTTTCAGCATCTACAATTCCAACATATTTCCATTTATTTGTTTTCATATCAAGTATCTCAACATGAAAGCGCCATCCGTCTTTCTCAGTGCTCGAACCACATATCAATCTGCCGTTAATCAATTCTGGTTTATTCTTTACAGGTCCGATAAATCCTTTTGGCAAAGGTTCTCTTTCAGTCCATGTTTTGCCACCATCTCGTGATTTCACAAGCCAACCAGTCCAATCGTCTACTGTAGCACCAACTTTATAAAAGAGCCATATCTCTCCATCTGGCATTGTAAACAGGACAGGGTTCCAACAGGCTTTGCGTTTCAATGTTCCAGACATTGCAACCTTACGATGCTTTATTGGTCCCGCAGAAGCTGACGTTGTCTTTGCATCTACTCCAGCTAATTCAGCATCAGCCGTTCCCAACTGGAACACTCCGTCAGCAGCCAAGATAGGTGCTTCCCATATATCAGCACCTTTAGGTTTTCTGCTGACCCAGATACATACATCCGGATTACGTTCTTTTGTTCCACCGAAATATGATGCGACCAAATCACCATTTTTAAGTTCTGTTATTGTAGAAGCATGAGCCTCTGGAAATGTAGCATTATCATATAGGAATTCATCTTTTATGATTGCAGTGTTGCGAGTTGGTATTTCGATGTTAAAAGAATATTTCCCCGATCCTACTTCCTCTGTTTTGCCATTTGGCATATATAGTGTAGCAGTTGTATTTACAGGTATTTCTACATTCCAATGTAATTTCTGTAATGTCTTATTCCATTTACTTACAACCTTTCCGTAAGGTGTTTCGTATGAAGCATCTACATGAAAACAGTCTTCAATATTGAAAGACGGTTTCAGGATAATGTGTTTATATGCCACACTATTTTCTGACTGACTGATTCCTCCAAGATATTTATAACACCATGTCAGCAAGTCACCAAGCAACATTACGTGGTTTCCAGAATTCATCTTTACATCTGCCTTGTCACCATTCCATAACTCCCAAATTGTCGTTGCTCCGTTTTCAGCCATATATCCCCATGAAGGATATGTCTTGTTGGTTGCTAAAAGATATGCAACATCTGAGAAGCCATTGTCGGAAAGTCCTCTCAAAAGCCAACTTATTCCAATAACGCCACATGTAACATGACCATCACCGACAGTTATTATATTCGTAACTACATTTTTCACAACTTCTGCCTTTATGCTATCTGGAACAATACCGAAAGCCAAAGGAAGAAGATTTGCTGTTGCAGTGTTATTACCATAGAATACACTATCAGGATATAATACATGTCCAGGACGTAGAGATGTACCACGCTTTACCGTAAGGAACTTATGATTGAACGCATCTGTCATCTCCTTGCGTTTGCTCTCCCAAAGTCTGGCATCTTCGTTCATATTCTGCAACTTAGCAAATTTCTCCATAAGTTGTAAAATTCTTACGCCGTAAGCTGTAGAGATGAGTTGTCCATCCGTATTGCGCGAAGGATCTTCACTATGTATGAGCTGCAATTTCTCTGGTGGCACGCACCAATCGCCATATTTATCCTTTGTTATTATTCCGTCTGTTTCATATTCATTCAGCATGTACATCAGCCATTTTCTTATCGAAGGATATGAATTTATTATCGGTTGCGAATTACCATACTGTTCATATAGCATATCACATGCAAACGGAAATACGGCAGGCCAAGTCATGTTGTCTTCATAATAATTCCAGAATGCTGGTGTAACATTAGACATTGCTCCATCATAGCGCACTCCATCACTTAGATCATGCATCCATTTGGCGTATAGGCGTTCGTTATCAAAAAGATAACTTTCGCCAAGACATCCCACTGTGCGATCGCCCAACCATGGTTGACGCTCGTTTCTTTGAGGACAGTCTACTGGCATACCTTTATAATTACTTTTTATTCCCCAGAATGCATTATGAATGACCTTATTAAGAATCGTATCAGATGTTGTCAATTCGCCTGTTGACAGCATATCGTCTCCAACAGTAAATGCAGTAAAATCTTCTTTCTTTGCTGTTGCCAAATTGCTAACTTCAGCATACCTGAAACCATGATACACAAAAGTTGGTTTCCATATATATCCTTGTTCCTTACCGTTGCATACATATATATCCGTGGAATTGGCATTTCGAAGATTATCTGTATATATACTTCCGTCAGGATTCAGTTTCTCAGCATATCTCACCTTTATTGAATCGCCTTTTTCTCCACGTGGCATGAATCCAATCCAACCAGCCATATTCTGTCCGAAGTCAAGAATATACTTACCATTGACTTTTGTCATTGATATTGGAGTTCCGTATTTTTGCTCAACCATACAAGGTGTCATCTGCGCACGCAGTTCTCCTTCAGGTACAGATGTTCTGACAGCATTTATCCATTTTGAATCATCAAATCCAACGGTATTCCATCCCGACATCTCCATACGAGCATCATATTCCTCACCGTCATATTCATTTGTATTACGTATTGGACCATTGAAACTCAACTTCCAACTCTGATCTGTTGCCCATGTTTCCTTTGTTCCGTCTTGATATTCAACAAGGATGTTTATTCTACATTTTGGCAATCCGAACACAGGAGACTTATAATACTTCTCCTGACGCATAGGGAAATATCTGCCTGCTGCCAAAGATATGCCTATCGCATTGTCAGACTGTATATAACGTGTGATATCGAAAGTATTGTAATATACCGTTTTACGATAATCCGAAGGAACTGGTTTCAACACCTGATTATCTCCTATCTGCTTTCCGTTTACATAGAAATCATAAAGACCTAATCCTGCAACATAAGCCATTGCACGACGCACAATTTTCTTGCTTTTGAATTCTTTTCGCAAGTATCTTACAGCAAGTCTAGTATGAAGTCCACGCTGCTCACCGGGTTGAAGTTCTTCCAATCCTACCCACTGACCTTTCCATCTGTTTTCACCCAACAGAGCCATACCGAAATATTGTACTTGGCTCCATTCGCTTTTACCTTTATTTGTAAACACACGTACTCTCCAAAAAGCCTCGTCGTTGCTTTTCAACGCCTTACCTCTATACTCTATCCATAGTTGATTGGCTGATTCTACCTTTCCTGAATTCCATAAATCAGCCTTGACTTCATCTAGTTTTTCTGGCGATGAAGCCACTATAATCTGATAACCTGTCTGTACGACATTGCTACCGTCAGAAGATACTTTCCATGAGAATCTAGGAGTTGTGATATCAATGCCTTCTGGATTTTTTAGGTTTTCTGTCCTTATATCATATACTCCGATGTTTGCCGCAACCATTTGCAACGGCAACATCATTACGATGAATATGTATAGTAGTCTTTTCATTTATTCGTTAAGATTACGCTTTTTGTCAGCCAGATGTTGATTTAATATTTTTGTCTGTTCACGTGATAGATAGTTCTTGTCTGCATCTATGGCTATAAGCACTCTATCATTAATTTTGTCGGTCTTCTCTATCTGAGGTGATATTGTTATTATTTTATTATCAGCAGTTTCGATAAAAGAGATTGCACCGTCTGAAGGATTAAACCACCATAGAAGTTTTTTCTTACCCGATATTTTTCTTAGGTCTATTTTCATCTCATCGCTGTTATAATTATATACCATCAAATAATCTTTACCTCGTGTAGCAATAAGTCTGTCATATTTTGCGCCATTCTTGCCAGCGATAATGCTCTGATCAGGTATTCTATCAAAATATGGGAATGACAACATCAGGTCAATAAGATATTGCATCTGATTATAACCTGGATCTTCAAGACCTTGATACCATGCCTTCACGGTTCCGTCACTTCCGTAGCCAGTAGGATAACCAGGTTTGAGCATCTGCATAATAGCATTGTGTCCGTATGTATGCCCGCAGCTTCCTGCGAATACGCTCCAATATGCATAACGACGCACATCATAGTCTTGCCAACGAGCCTCGTTTACATCATGAAGTCCCTTTGGTATGTCTTCATAACTCGGTTCATCATCAAGAACAGGCTTTATTGGTTTGTATGCCCATGTTGAATCCACATACATCCAGTTGTCTTCCTCCGTACTATCTGGAATTGAATATTCTTTGTTTCCCATTCGCTGACCGTATTTACGGTGTCCGCTTTGGAAAGTATGGAAATCCATCCACGAAGCTTTACTCCACCATTTGGCTGAAGTGCATCTTCCACGTGGATGAAATGTCATGAGATGCTTATTGTCTATGCTTTTTATTGATGTGGCAAGAGTATTCCATACTTCAGGATGTATATCGCCTTGTATGTCACCTCCCATTATCCATATTATATTTGGGCTACTCTTGTATCTCTCGGCAAGAAACTTTCCATAAGCTTTAGCTTGTTCGGCATTGATGTTTCCTGCTTGAACCTGAGATCCCCATATAGCTACCATACCGATGTATATGCCGTTTTGTTCTGCTTTACGAACTATATAATCCAAATGATCCCAATATGAATACACTCCTTCTGGATCGGCCTTCGTAAAGTCCCACCCGTAAGGCAACGACTGCTGTCCATATATATTAAAGGATGGAACTGCATCCATTACCTGAATCTGTACCATATTATATCCTGCTCTGCGGCATTTATTGAAATAATATTCTACTTCTGCTCTATCAAGATGTTGCGGAACAAGCCAACCTGTATCGCCTAACCAAAAGAATGGTCTACCGTTTTCAAACTGTAGGTAGCGGTTGTTGGAAGAAATAACTAGTTTTCCGTTATCCCACGGTTTTTGGGCGTATGTGAATATCGTTGCCAATCCTAACATCAGGCATACCGATAATATTCTCTTTTTCATAATACTTTAATTATTTGTCCTTTTTCTGTGTTTATATCGTATAGATAGGTCTTTGGAAAACTTATCTTACTAAGCTTTACATCTGAATTATTTATTAGCTGTGCGGCAGAATAACTTGCAAAAAAAGGATTTATATTATCTCCCTTTGCTTTGCGCAATGATTTCACCGGTGCGTTTAATCTTAGACGGAGATTTCCTCCAAGTGCAGACTTAACGACAAGACTGGTCAATTTTCCTTTGCGCCACGACATTGTGATGATTTCAAAACCACCACGTGTTTTTAATCCTTTTACAGTTCCTTGTTCTTTCCATGCATCTGGCAATGCCGGAAGCAACGCAACCCATCCGTCATGACTTTGCATAAGCATTTCAGCTATACCTGCCGTGCAGCCGAAATTACCGTCTATCTGGAACGGTGGATGTGCATCAAAAAGGTTTCTGTATGTTCCGCCTTGCTTTTTTACATTTCCATAGGCAAGGAATCTGTCATCTGTCAGCGATAATTGATTATGTATCAACTTATAAGCATGATTACCGTCTAGCAAGCGTGCCCACAAGCATACTTTCCATCCCATGCTCCAACCTGTACTTGGATCTCCACGATGAATAAGTGATGTACGTGCGGCTTCAAGCAATTCCGGTGTACGATATGGTGAGATTTGTGTTCCTGGAAACAGTCCATATAGATGACTTACATGACGATGATTATCATTTGGATTATCCCAATCTTTTATCCATTCCTGCAACTGTCCCCAACGTCCTATCTGCATTGGCGACATCTGTTTCAATCTTTCAGTATAGTGTTTTGCTAGATCTGAATTTTCAGATAACACATTTGAGGCAGCAACAACATTATTGAATAATTCATAAATCAATTCATTATCCATTGTAGTTCCGTATGTTATTGGAAGCATTCCGTCGGGTGAAGGATGTGAGTTTTCTGGAGAAACAGCAGGAGATATTACTAGCCATCCATGCTCCGGTTCTTTTATCAACATCTCATCCAGAAATTTTGCGGCTCCCTTCATAATTGGATACGCTGCTTTCAGAAATTCTCTGTCACCGGTGTATAGATAATGCTGCCATAAGTGTGAACATACCCATGCACCACCTGTCATCCACATTCCACTTGTAGCATGGTCAACAGCTCCGGTTATGCGCCATATATCTGTATTATGATGCAACCCCCATCCGTCTTTATCATACATTATACGTGCAGAAACAACTCCTGTCTTACTTACTTCCTTTATCAATCTGAAAAGTGGTTCATTAAGTTCGGTAAGGTTAGTAGGTTCTGCTGGCCAATAATTCATCTCTAGATTTATATTGGTTGTATATTTACTGTCCCAGGCTGGTTCCAGCTTATCATTCCATATACCTTGTAAATTGGCAGCTTGTCCTCCTGGCTGTGAAGAACAGATAAGAAGATATCTTCCAAATGTAAAATATGTCGACACAAGCCAGTTATCATCATGCTTTTCAAAATTTATCAAACGCTCATCAGTAGGTAGGCTTACATATTTATCGTCTCCAAGATACAATGATGTGCGGTGCATATAATTCTGAAACAGTCTCACATGTTCTGCTTTACTCTTTTCGTAGTCATGAAGCATTGCATTTTTTAGATAGTTGTCGCTCTTAGCACTTTCATCACCTGTTATATTCTGATAGTCCACAAAATTAGTTGCTATCGAAATATATAGTATTGCTTCGTCAGCATTTTTCACGCAAATTGTTCCGTCTTTTGATGTTGCATCAACTGTCTTTTCTCCAGTTTTAGCAATAGCAGCCATACGTCCCATAAAGCGTACTTTTCCTTTAGTATTTTCAAGTTTTGAAGAAACACCCTGCAATACCGACTCGTTATTTTCACTACTTATTATAACGTCATCATGGGGTGTAGTAAAATTGGCATTAAAAGTAATCTTACCTGGTGTTGAAGCAGTAAACTTAACTGTTATCACATTATCACTAAATGATGTAATAACCTCACGTTTATATATAACTCCGTCAACAGTATAACTAGTAACGGCAATAGCTGAATCAAGACTAAGTTCACGCTTATAGTTAGTATATTGCAAAACATTTGGAGTTGATATATACACATTTCCGAATGTTTGGTATGCCATTCCTGAATTTGTCGCCGACATCACTTTATCAGAAGCCATATCCTGAGCTTCTTGATATTTTCCAGCAAAGAGTAGTTTCTGAATGATTGGAATAGCGGCTTTTGCATTTGGATTAGGATTATTATTGGGTTGTCCGGTCCAAATAGTCTCTTCATTGAGTTGTAATCTCTCAACAGCAGGTATTCCATATACCATCGCACCAAGTCTTCCATTACCAAGAGGCAATGCATCAGTCCATACCATTGCAGGTTCTCTATACCACAACTTATATTGTTGTGCGCATATAGGCAATGACATTATACAGATCAGAATTAATGCAAAGTTTCTAAATAGTTTCATTTCGACGCTTATTATATAAGGATAAGACGTATATATATATATATTGTCGTCATAATTAATCCAAAAATAATAAGCAGATCAATCAGAAATATCTGATAAATTAGATTTATCGAAGTTATCAGATTAAGATTATTAATAATAGATATAATATTTAGGATAAGTCCTAAATACCGTATAGCTCGGATTATATAAACACAAAAAAGCCTCGAAAGATATTTCTATCCTCGAGGCTTCAATAAAAGAAGGCGGCTACCTACTCTCCCGCATTGCATTGCAGTACCATCGGCGCAAGTGGGCTTAACTTCTCTGTTCGGAATGGGAAGAGGTGGGACACCACAGCAATAACCACCTGATATGGGTTATGACGTATTTTTCACAAGCAAACCGTAAGGAACTCTGTTCCTACTATAATCTTAAACAACTCAAAGTATGACCTCCCGAAAGAAAGTTTCGGGCAATTAGTAGTGCTCGGCTTTGACGTCACCGTCTTTACACCTGCACCCTATCAACGTTGTCGTCTTCAACGACCCTCTATGGAGTTCTAATCTCGCGGCTGGCTTCGCACTTAGATGCTTTCAGCGCTTATCCATTCCAGACTCAGCTACCCAGCGGTGCGCCTGGCGGCACAACTGGTAAACCGGAGGTCTGTCCATCACGGTCCTCTCGTACTAGTGACGGCACCACTCAAAACTCCCACGCCCACGATAGATAGAGACCGAACTGTCTCACGACGTTCTGAACCCAGCTCGCGTGCCACTTTAATGGGCGAACAGCCCAACCCTTGGGACCTTCTCCAGCCC
>Ga0183099_1000213_pt1 | contig 50885 bp, 48 predicted proteins | sample Biomet1_FD_127788 | JGI IMG/M metagenome (GOLD analysis project Ga0183099, IMG submission 127788) | Microbial communities from bioreactor (seeded with anoxic lake sediment) at LBNL, California, USA - Biofuel metagenome 1 | ecosystem: Engineered > Bioreactor > Anaerobic > Unclassified ... | reverse complement strand
AAGGTCTATAATGTCTTGTTTTTCTTACGGTTGTACTCATTTTATTGATTTTTTAAGAGTCAACCTTTTATAGGGTAAGACAGTTTAATTTAGATTCTGGCTATACTGAACTTTGTGTTTTAGATAGAGTATGAGGTTTGTGATAAAATTTTTCCTTAATGTTTTTGAGATACCGACTATTTTTGGCGGTAGAACGCTTTACATTTGTAGCATTATTTAAATAAAAACAAAAAATTATGAAAAAGATTATTGTATTTTTAATTGCTATTCTTTCAATAACTAATGGCTGGTCACAAATTCAAAAAAGCAATTGGACCGGAACTTATATAGCGGAAGATTGTTGGGACTCTCCGCTCGGAGATACGGGTATGTTTCCCTGTTATAATTATAAGCTGACTATAAAACCGACAAATGTACCAAATGTATACAGTTGTTTGGTAAGTCTGAATGGGTATATGTTAGAAAGTCAAATTAGTGCGGAAGCTCTTTTTGTTGGAAATACTTTAAGTTTTAAATTTATTAAATGTATTGGTGATGGTGATGATTTTAGTTTAAGAAAAGGGGATTGTTTTTTAAAACTGGAAAGAAGAGGGGCGAAAATAATTACACGAAAAGCTTCTTTTCACTATAAGGATGACTGGAATAATAGATTGCCTATATTTAATAAAAAATAAGATCATCAAATTATGAAAAACATCCTTGTAACCCTGATTGTTAGTTTATGTTTTGTTTCATGTAATGAACATCATCAATCACAAGAGCAAATCATTGTTCAGACATTCAAAGACAGTATTTTCAAAAGTTTCATAGCTGATGAGATCAGAGATTCAGTTCTGAATAATGCGTTAGCTACTGCAAATAAGGCATACAGACCTATAAATGAGCAGCTTCAATTCAATGGCTTTTATTTGATATCACAACTCAATGGCTTTCCTGTGTATAGAAGAAGGGTGTGTCAGAAAGCATCAGATGAATTAAACATTAAAATTAATTTACTCACAGATAAGTGTTTAAAAGAGATTTATCAAGATACAATACAGACTAGCAGTAGATTTCATTCAGTTTGCGTGGCTGATAGTATCAAAATCTGTGTTGTATCAAGAGAACCCTCCCAATCATTGTATGAACTTTCGTTTAAGAAGATTAAATTTAAAGTAATTGGCGTAAACATCAACAAAGACAGCATTCATTACTCAATTCAAGAATTTGGAAATAAAAAGGTAAAGAAACTGCAAGTAGTATGGAGAAATAATAAATTTAAAGCAATTATTAAGGAAAACGAACTATGATTTTAAAATACTGATTCTGTCTATGATTAGTTGACAGGATCAGTATGAGTAATTTCAATATTTACCAAATGTATTTTATTCTATAGGTAATATTTTGTGATGCTTTTTAGTCAATTATTGCTTCATTGTATTATTGTTTTCTTTATATTTGCAGATATTATAAATTAACTTAAATAATGATAAATGCACAATTAAATATTCTCTTCGAAGATTGGAAGCAAGCAATGCTCCGTAATGGAGATAAAGGCTTCTGCTACGATGGGCTTATCTATCGTAACGGACATGAGGATGCACAATGGCAAAGTACCAGACGTCGCATCCTCTTTTTGTTGAAAGAGCAGAACGATAATGATGGCGAAGATGTGCGCGAATGGACCGGAAGCATTAACGGTATTTCTCCAAATGGTAATTTTTTCAACCGACTATCTGCCTGGCTTTATGGATTGACTAATCTTACCACCTCGGGTTATCCATCAATAGAAGAGGCTTTTAATCCTCTTAATCAGATGAAAGCTCTTTCTGAATATCCTTATGCGTATGTGAATGTGAAGAAACAGACTGGTACGGCTATAGCTGATGATAGCATAGTTTATGACCATGCTGTGCGTTATGCTTCTTTCTTGCGTAGGGAATTGGATATACTTTCACCTAATATTATAGTATGTGGAGGTGAAATTGTTTTTCGTGTTGCTCGGGAGGTGATATATAATAAGGTTGACTTTAGGGAAGTGAATGATTGGGTATATTACTCTTCTGAACTCGGCTTAACGCTAATAAACAGTTATCATCCTGCAGCGCATAAGAGTAATGAGGTTATGTATAGGGGGATGATGGATGCTTTAAAAAACAATAGTGGATATTTTTTGATATTAAGTGATAATGCTTTCTAAAGACCTAAAAGAAAAGTGTTTTAGTATGCTTATTATGTATATAATTATTAAAAAAATAAATTAAAATGGATACACATCAAATAGAAGAAGCTTTCGAAGATTTAATGTCAGAACTTCAAAAAGTTAAAAATATAAATGAATCTGCTGAAAAATATAAAAGCCATGTTGCTAAATTAACTGATCAATTAGAGTTGTTTTATAAGTCAGCCAAAGAAAATAATATAAAAATTAAGACTATTACCGATGATGCATGTTTAAAATTAAGTAAGTCATCAGAAAGAATCAATTCTTCTGCTAATTCTTTGGCTCAAATAGAAAAATATATTAAAACTACCGAAACAAATATTTGTAAGAGTAATTCAGATTTAGGTAATACATTAATGGGAAATATTGTTTCATTATATAGAAATAGTGAAAGTCTTAACAAACAGTTTAAAGTTTTTATGGATGATACATGTCTTAAGCTGAATGAGTCATCAGAAATAATAAATTCGTTGGTTGGTATTAAGGACCATATTAGAATTTCTGAAGTAAATATTTGCAAGAGCAATTTTGAACTAGGTAATAATTTGATGAAAAATATTGATTCTTTAAGCAGGAAAATTGAGCGTCAAAATGATCAGCTTAAAAACTTTAAACGTTTAAATTTTATTTTACTGATTATTGTTTTGGTTTTTGTAGCCATTAGTTATATCTATTAATATGAATATTGATGAGATTAAATATTTATTAGCCGCTCACATAATTGTAACAGATGGTGAGATAAATATAAAGGAAGCTGCGATTCTTAACAAGTTGATATCAACATCCTCAGAAATACTTGAAGAATATAAAAAAATAGTGTCGGATGAAGATACAAAGCTTTCACTCGATAAATTACTCTATGACTATTCTTCTTTCAACCTAACAGATCATAAACCTCTTATAACCTTTCTTTTTGAAATCATTTATGCGGATTGCTATTATGATGATAGGGAAAGAGAAATGATTAGATATATAGCTAAGGAAATCAATTATTCAGAAGATAATTTAGTTTTAATTGAGATGGATTTTGCATTGCAAAATTCTTATTGTGAGCAAGTGTCTTGGCAGGAATCTATACGTATGGTGTTTTCTGAATTTTTGGATGCTATTAATGATAAAAATGATGATGATGAATCCTCTTTAGAACTTCTGTCGGGAAGAAAGTTTTCAAGAAAAATAAGGGCAATTTCACAACGGGCAAAACAGGACTTGAATTTTGCTGATAAAAAAATGGGATGCTATATATCCTACCTTGGCAAACAATATGATGATATCAAGAAGGACATTGACCATCTAAAGACGATAAAAAGCATTAGCATAAAGGGAAAGGAAGAACAGGGTGAACTTAATGAAGTTTTGGAAGAACTTAATGAAGTATTCAAAACAGATATTTCTGAAGCACTAGAAGCGTCTTTAAGTGCAATTAATAAAAAGAAACGCACTATAGACTTTTTCACAATAGCATTTATGGGAAGAACCAAGGCTGGCAAAAGTACTCTTCACAAAATCGTCACTCATGAAGAAATAGATGATATTGGTGTCGGGAAATTAAGAACAACTCGTTTTAATCGATGTTGGTATTGGGAAAATATTCGGATTATCGATACTCCTGGAATTGGTGCCCCTGATGGAAAATCTGATACAGAAACAGCTAAATCTATAATTGATGAAGCTGATCTAATCTGTTACATAGTAACAAACGATTCTATTCAGGAAACAGAATTTGATTTTTTAGATAAGCTCAAAGAGAGGAATAAACCACTTTTTATTATCCTTAATGTAAAGGAAAATCTATGTCGTTCATTGAGCTATAATCGGTTTATCCAAGATCCACTAAAATGGAAAACCGACAATGGAAACAAAAGTATAAGAGGACATATCGAACGCATAAAGGAATGTATTGGTGAAAAATATGATGCAAATTCTATTGAAATTATCCCACTTCAGTTGTTAGCGGCTCAAATGGCTGATGATGTCAGTATTGAGCGAGAAAAAACTGCGCTCATAAAAGGTTCCAATATCGAAGAATATGTAAAAAAAATAAAGCAGACAATATATTTAACAGGAGATATAAAGAAAACGCAAAATATTATAGATGGGTGTAACTACCACATTTATGATGCTGAAGATAAATTCAGGAATAAAGAAAAACAGTTGAATGAAATGAATAATCGATTTGATAATTCACGTCAAGAGTTACTGCAATTTATACAGTCTGAAACCAAAAAGCATCGAGAACAAATAAAAAGTTCTGTCGATAATTGTCATAAGCAGCTTTTGAACAATGCGAAACGCTTTGCTGAAACACATTTTGATGATAAAAATGTAAGAGATGCTTGGAAAGATGATGAAAATAATAAACGTATTTTTAATGATCTAAAACTTAATGTAGAAGATATCATCGAAAACTTATTTTCTTCGATTAAAGAACGAATAGAAGAATGTTTAAGTGACCTTAATATAGTTAAAGATTATAATACAAACGATGAAGATATTACTGGAGAGTCCATTACAAATTGGAAATTTGGCGCAAAAATACTATCAGGTATTGCTGTTGCGGCTTTTAGCTTTTGGGGGGCAGGAGCGGCAGGAGCTGCATTGTTTGCAGTGGCTAATATTTGGAATCCAATTGGGTGGGGGATAGTTGCTGTGGTTGCTGTTGGATTATTAGCTGAACGTTTCGTGAAACGTTTCACTTCAAAAGAAACAAAAATAAAAAAGGCCAAAGAAAAACTATATAATTCTTTAGAAAAGAGTATTAAAGAAAGTCAGAATAAAATAGAAGCAGATATTTTGAATAAATATGATAAAGACTTAAATGAAGTTCAAACAATTTTAGTTAACAATTTTGAAATGATAATAAATGAGATATCTCGAATTAGATCTAAACTATTATCTATCATTGGAAAATCGGATGAAATAGGAAACGATTTTAATGTCATTTTTGCTTACCGAGTCCTTAACCACGTTGGTAAAATTAGAAATAAGAATTTTGATGAAGAAACTGCACAAACATTTGCTAGCTCAGTTCAAGTTTATAGGAGCTATAAAGAATCAACATTAAAAATAAATTCGCCATATTTTATTTCGGAGGAGGAAAGACTAAATTTAAAAAAGATACTTCAAATTAATAATATAGAGTTTACGAATTATGAATAATAATAAGTTTAAAATAGCAGATTTAGGTGAGAAACTTAATGTGCTTGTAAAAAAAACATGTGATTTACTTGAGCAAACAGAGAATAAAAATGAGAAAGATAAACTTCTTTCTGAATTAGCAGAACTCAGAAATAGAATGGAAGTTAGGATCGCGTTTGTTGGTCAGTACAGTTCGGGTAAATCAACTATTATTTCAGCTCTTTCAGGCAATAAAAATATAAAGATTGATGCAAATGTATCTACAGATATTGTTGAAGAATACAGGTGGAATAATATTATACTAATGGATACTCCGGGTATATTAGCTGGAAAGAGAGAGCAACATGATACAAGAACTAAGGAAGCATTAAAAGAGTGTGATCTTATTGTTTATGTTTTAACAAGTCAATTATTTGATGATATCATTTTTGAAAACTTTATTGATCTGGCTTATAATCAAAAATTAAATGATAAGCTGCTAATAGCAATTAATAAAATGTCCATGGAGAGAGGCGTTTTTGAGGATTTGGTAATAAACTATACAAGTTCAATAAAAAAAATATTTGCAGACAGGGGCTATGAATTTACTTTTGAAGTAGTTTTTATTGATGCTGCAGATTATTTAGAAGGATCAGCAGAGGGAGATAATGAATTTGTCCAACTAAGCAATTTTGATACATTTATATCAACTCTAAATTCTTTTGTTGAGAAAAAAGGGCTTATAAAAAAGCAGTTTGATACTCCTGTTAGAATACTCAAGTCGAAAGTTTCTGATATCGCTTTGTCCGCAACAGATCCAAAGTTGAAAGATATCTTTTCGCAATTTACAATGCGAATTGTCAAAAGTATGAGAGATATGCAGCGTAGTATTTCGCTTGCGCTTAATAGGTTTGAAGAAAAAGTAATCAATGATTCATTTCAAGTTTGTTCGTTGATTGGTGAAAGTGACAAGAATGAGTTAATTACAGCGCATGACAATTTTTCCCATTCTTTACAAGAAGACTTGTTTAAAATTACCAAAGAGATTGAGCAGGAAATTGAAACTGAATACAGCACATTGATGTCCACTATGGATGAATTCGCAAACAAAGATGCAATTGTAATATTTTCTAAAAACATAGAAACTCGTATTAATGCACCAGGCATATCTATTGAAGAAAAGGTTAATTTAGAAAAGCAGAGAAAGTTTTTAGATTATGCAAAACAAGGAAGTTCTAAACTTTCTTCAATGTCGTCTAATGGAATTGAAGGATTAAAAGGATTATCATCTGCTTCAGGAAGTCAAATGCATACAGTTGTAAAAGAAGTAGGGCATTTCTTTGGTCATAAATTTAAGCCATGGGAAGCTGTTAAAGTGACAAGTAAATTTGCAAAATTTGGAAAATATGGGTTACCTATTGTTGCTACTGTAGCGAGTTTGGGTTTGGATATTTATCAAAATGAAAAAGAAAAGCAACGATTAAAAGAAATTTCAGCTGCAAAGATGCAATATCTGGCCAGTGTTCGAAATGAAATAAATCAACTTCGTTCTCAAATAGAACAAGAATTTTCTTCTAATGTTCTGTCTAACTATAGAAATAAATTAGAAGAAATCAATGCTTTAAAGATTGATTTATCTAAAAGTATGGAGCAAAATGAAAAAATGCGTAAAACTATTAAGGAACTTGATGCTGAGTATATTGATTTTATTGAAATTGTAGAGGAAGTATAAGTTTGGAAATTAGCCTGTAATGAGGTTTCTGTACAATTATCAAGGGAATATAATTCATTACTTGAATGTGCTTTTTGTCTAAATTTCATGAGTGGTATTTTTCAACTTGACGGTGATCTTAAAAAGACTCTGTCGACGAGAAAAAAAATAATACTAAAAACGATATTAGACTTTACTAACAACCATTGAAATTTTTATATTCCCCAATTATAAAAGAGAGAATAACTTAATTTATTTAGAATAAAAATAATTTTTTTACATCCCGCCAGCCTATGGCAGTTCCCTCCCATATCTTTGTCCCATCATTTGGAAAGAGAATGATAACATATTGTTTAATTCACAAAATTTGAAAGATTATGGAAGACAAAGAGAAAAAAACTGTAACTACGGCTACAGCTATCGGAGGTTTAGGCGCAGCGGCAGGTGCAGGTATTGCAGCAGCATTGGGAGCACCATTATTGGTTCCGGCATTAGTTGGTGTATGTATTGCCGGTGGTGCAGGTGCTATTATTGCTGCTTGCAAAGATTCTGATAAGAAGTAACAGCTGTTAATAAGGCTCATCTAATTTGGTTAGGGTTTGATGAGCCTTATGTAATTCCATTATGGAAATTTAGACAGATAATGCTATGGAAAAGAAGAGTTTATCCGAATGGATTGCTATTATTATTTGCTTGTTACCTTCACCTATTGTGATAATGTTTTTATTCACAATAGTGGGGGTTGTTGGAAGGCATTACCAGATTAATTTAATCTGGCCTTTGCTGGGGGCGTTAGTGATTGGATTCGTAATTTTGAGGATTACAATCTGGCTGTTAAGTAAATTAGTTTATTTTATCATTAAATAGTACAACTATGAGAGGTTTTCTTTCTATAATAATATTTTTAGTTATTCTGGGTAGTTTTGGAAGTATAATGGGTGCAATAGGTCTTGTAATGTTCTATCTTTTGGAACTGAATACTTCATCTCTGTCTGACATACATTGGTATACTATTTTAGCAGAAATATTGTACCTGATTTTCTCTTTGAAGCTGGTTGTTAAGGTTAGTAAATCAATAAGTAATAAAATTTGTGATTATCTTGAATAATAAGAATTGAAGTATGATTTTTAAATATAGGTTTTGTCTGTGGCTTGTTGATACACTTAGTATGCAACCACTTACTTTTGAAAAAATACAAAAAAAATGGTTGAACTCGTCCGCTAACGAGGATGGAGAAGCACTTTTTGAACGAACCTTTAATCGTTATCGAAGAGAAGCGGAAGCTTTGATGCATGTGGATATTATATGCGATAAACGGGATGGGAATCTTTATAAAGTGGTGAGGCCGGATAGCTTTAAGAATTACGAGCTTCAGAAGTGGCTGCTTAGTGCCTTTCGGATTTCCAGTCTTGCAGAACATGTAAACGGGCACAAATATGTGATGCTAGATTCTGCACCTCCTGCTGCACATCTATTGCAAACGGTAATGGATGCCATAGATCGTAAACAAAGTTTAAAGTTTAGATATCAATCCCATTACAAGGATTCTCCTAACGATGTAGAACTGATACCGGCATTTGTGCGTTTGTTTAAACAGCGTTGGTACGTAATTGGTGAGGTTGTGGGGTGCAAAATTGCTATGAGTTGCGCACTTGAACGTATTTTAGATCTGGAAATAATAGAGGAAAAGAGACTTATTTCAAAAGGCCTTTCTAAATTGCTTAATCCCGAAACTTATTTTGAGCATTGTTTTGGAATTATCCGCCAGTTTGAACCGGAAATAATCCGTTTCAGGGCTTTTTGGCCTCAGGATGCATATCTTCGGGATGTGCCAATACATACTTCCCAAACAGAAGTTGCTAAAGGTGAAGACTATACAGATTTTGAAATTTATGTACGTCCGACTTATGATCTTAAACAAGAATTTTTATGGAACAGAGATAAAATGGCTGTTCTTTCGCCTGAATCTTTTCGGCAAGACATGATAAATGTTCTAAAAGCCACGCTAGAAGGGTATGAAACAGGAAAAAATCACGCCATTGATGAATGATTTTTACTTACTGCCAAAAGCATTTTGCTTTTGGCAGTAAGTTGATTTAGAATAGCGTAGCTCTTAATTCTTCTGCATATATTCCTTAATCTGCTTAGAAATCTCTGCCATGCCTGCTATTGAAGGATGGCCGCTTTTCTTCTCAATATTGTGAAGCTCAATGCAGTCTATTTTGTAATGAGCGCAGATCGCTTTTGTAGATTCGTTAATGTCATTGGTTAATTCGCTGTTCAAGATAAAATAGATCTTAACATTAGGATAGTAATCGATCATATTTGATAGGAGGTACGCTAATGCCGGACGGAATGAATAGAGGTCTTTCTTTGCCCAGTTCTCGTACTGGTATTCTCCAACAGGAGATTTAGCCCAGCAGTCATTTGTGGCACCGAATATAAATATTACATCTGGGTTGCCCAGCTTTTTCATTCTGGTTATAAAAGAGCGATCACTGTAATCTTCTTTGCGATAGCCGGTGTTACATATAGTTGAGCCCGAAAAAGAATTGTTGACGCAAAGTTTGTAATTGTTTTCTTTGATAAGTTTGTGCCACCATGTTTCACGAACCGATGTAACGTCGGTTTTATTTTTTGGATTTGCATAATACCAAACATAGTTGGTGTCTGGTTGTAAATATCCCTCAAACGTGGAATAAGAGTCGCCCAAAACAGAGATAGATTTTAGATTTTGACCGAAACATAAACTGCAACATAATGTGCAGAGCAAGAAAAATAGTACTCTGATTTTCATGATATTTAGTATTTTAATGTTTTTCATCTTGAATGATGTTTTGTCATTTTTCTGGCTTAACAATTAACCTTATAATAAACCATACATGATGCGCAACAGTACTTACCCAGCCATAATGTTTTGCCATAATGCGGAATCGCTCTTTTAAAGATGCTTTGTGGTTTTGGGTTGTTAATCCTTCGTCCAGATAATCAATAATTGTAATATGAGTATTGTGTAGCGTTGGGGCCTTTTTCATTACCTTGATGCACCAGTCGAAATCGGCAGAGAAACGGTAGGATAAATCGAACGGTTCAGCTAGAGTACGCTTGGCAAAGAAAGCCTGATGACATACCAGCATGCCTTGTTTAAAGCTTTTCCAGGTAAGTTTTTCCGGAGTCTTTAAACGGCGCATGTGTAGAAAGTTGTCATCCTTATCTACTATGGCTGTTTCTCCGTAAAAGATATCCGGTAAAGTATCGGAAGTAATGGAATCTACTATTTGCTGAAGAGTATTCTTTCCGTGAAAAATATCGCCTGCGTTAAGGAAACACAGATAATCACCCGCTGCTGCTGCAATACCTTTATTCATTGCATCGTAAAGTCCTTTGTCTGGTTCACTAATCAGCTTGTTTACATTATCGCGGTATTTATCTATAATAGCAAGAGTACTATCCTTTGAAGCCCCGTCAATGATGATATATTCATAGTTTTTGTAGGTTTGTCCTACAATGCTCTGAATTGTTTTCTCAATTACTTTTTCTGCGTTGTAGGTAACCGTGATGATTGAGAAACGTGGATTCGGGCGGTTATTCATCTTTTCCGGTTATTTTATTGTAGATATCAATATACTTCTTTGCAATGATTCCTTCTGAATAGTAAGTTGCTACCTTTCTTGCGGCTTCTTCCGACAAAGTTGGGTATTCTGATTCATTCAGTGCCCAATGAATTCCATTGGCAAAGTCCTGAGAGGATTTGTATTCAGCTACATATCCATTGTGAAGATGATCAATCATTTCTGGAATACCTCCAATGTTGAAACCTACGCAGGGAGTTCCGCAAGCCATAGCTTCCATAATTGTATTGGGAAGGTTCTCTTCCAAAGACGGAGTAACGAACAAGTCTACTGAATTGTAGATGTCTACCATTACTTTTTCATCACTTACAAAGTCGAGTGCATATACCGGGAAAGGTATCAGCTCTTTGAGCTGTGATGATTGTTTTCCAAAAACAACAATCCCCAGCTTCTCTTTCATCTCAGGATATTTCTCTGCAAGTAAGCGGCAAGACTCTACAAAATAGTCAATCCCTTTACGTTTATCGGTTATCTTCACTGAGCCAAACAACAACAGTTTCTTATCCTGGGGCAGATTGCATTTATAACGCGCCTCTTTTGTGTCGTGTGGCTTGAACAGATTGATGTTGATTGGGTTTGGAATATTTGTTGTACGGTGGCCAATAAGCAGCAGACTCTTTTCCGCTTGTGAGCGAAGCCACTGACTGCATGCCACAAACGTGATGTTTGCATTCTTGTAAAGAGCCAGTTTTTTCTTGAATATGCGGTATGAAAGATCTTTTTTACTTCCGCCTTTGTATAGGAAAGGACAGTTGTGGCATCCTTCCTGATAGTTGGTGCACTCTCTGGCATGGTGACAGATTCCTGTACAAGGCCACATGTCGTGCATAGTCCACACGATAGGTTTTCCCGATTCAACAATGTGTTTTATATCATTTAACGAGAGCATTCCCTGGTTTATCCAGTGGAGATGAATAACATCAGCTTGCTTGAATTCCGGTAATGAAGTGATATTTGTTCCGGTATTTGCAATTGATACAGCAAAAAGATTATTCTTTTTGAAACTGTTTGCTTTCCAGATAACAATGCGTTCCCATACAAACCGAACAACGTTCATCCATGAGCGATCCAGTGGCACTACGCTTATTTGGTCCGTTTGCTTGTCACGTACCAGCATTTTTGCCTTGATTCCATTATTCTTAAGGGATTCCATTAATCGGCCGGCTGCTATAGCAGCACCTCCGATGCGTTCCGATGTATTAATTATAAGTACTCTCATTTTGTGAAATGTTTCCACAAAAGTAGTCGTTTTAACCGAAAAAGGAACAGGGAAAGATGTTTTTTTGCGCTATAGTTTTATTATGCGCCGAAGTCTCCTTTAAGGGTACGTTTTATTCTTCTGATTGCTTTTGCGCTGAACGAGTTTGTCTTGCCGTAATAGTTCTCAACCGACTTCCTGGCTTTCCTGTTTTCTTCTATTGGCTCAATCTTTATCACTGGGAGTTCTTCCTGATAGAGAGAAGAGGCATATAGTCCGCCGCCGCCACAATTTGTTCCGCTTCCGTCAAATCCCACATTCTTTACCAGTGACTTGCCTACGTTCAGTGACAGGACATCTTTCAGGAACAGACTGGCATTCCAGCGTATGGCCCAGGAATTGTTTTTCCCTTCAATCTGGCGGCGAAGCATACGTGTAAAACCGTACTTGTTATTAAAATCGAAAGTCCTTGTTAGCTTACGTTCCTCAAGCTCTTTGAGCAAAGCCTTTCCATCTGGATTGAATAAGTCCCATGCTCTTTCCCAGGTTGCCCATCCCCAGCTTCCTGTCCATTTAATAAAGAATGTATCGGGAAGAGTAGAATCTTCAAAGAATTCACAAGCCTGAATATGTCCCACTTTTGATTCGTCCTTATACATCTCAAGTGCATCGTTCATGAACTTAAGGAAATGAGGAGCCACCACCAAATCGTCTTCCAGTACAATTACACGACCATATTCCTTTACCCGGGTAGTTACTCCGTCAATGATACTTTTTGCCAGCCCCCAGTTCTCTTCCCGCTCAATGATGGTAATCCGTGCAAAGCCGCTGACAGTGTGAATAAGTCTTCTCACTTCATCAACAGCCGGCTGTGTTTCTTCATTTTTAGCTGCATCCGAATAGATATAAAGTTCACTTTCTTTTGCTAGACTGTTCTGCAACAAAGACTCGATAGTCATTCGTGCATGATCGGGACGGTTATAGACAAATAAAAGGATAGGGGCGTAACTCATGATCAGATATAATTTAATGCTTCTTTTTTGTTCTTGTTTCTTATGTGTATAACCTGCTTGGTCTTCCAAAGCAACCCAAAGCTGATATTGATAAATGCAAAGCAGTTGGCTATTCTTCCTTTTACAAGAGCCTGTATTGCCTTTTTTATTCCGGCCAGAACTCCGTAACCAAAGGCTTTGGTAAAAGTATAATTGATATTGGCGTACTCAGAAAGCAGATAAACCCTTTCTGAACGGAGAAAGTCTGCTCGTGAAACTTCTCTGCTTTCTCGGTCATGGTAACCAAACACGCGAGGCGAGTAACCTAATTGTAAACCATGATAATGAAGTCGGTTTATGTAATCAATATCTTCTCCATAATGATAGAACAGGGGAGAGAATCCGCCAACCTTCTTTATGGTCTGAACAGAAATCATCCAGAATGCCGCATTAATAAATTTCAAGGTTACCACCTCGTGATCTTTTTGCATGGTGAGAAACTCTTCTTTCTCATTCATTCCTGAATAAGTAGAAAAACCAAAATCAAGCTTGTCTCCTTTTCCGTTTAAATGGGTAGGTGAAAGAATTCCATATTTGGGATGTTCCTCAAAGAGGTCAAGCAGTGTCTTAATGGTCTTTTCACTAATCCATGCATCCTGATTAAGCAGGAAGAAATAATCTGCACTTCGTTCCATAGCACACCGGATACCAATATTATTAGCCTTGCCGAATCCCAGGTTTACTCCGGTTTTTATTAAATGCACCTCGGGATACTTCCTCTCTATAATCTGAGTAGTATGGTCTTTGGAACCGTTATCAACAACTATTACCGAAACGGGAAAAGTTGAACGGCGCAAGCTGCCTAAACAACGATCTATCCATTGCTCAAAGTTATAGGATACGATGATAACTGATACTTTCATACTATTTCTTTAAAATAACACAATCAATACCGCTTATTTGTGCCGCCGTCTCCGAATAAGAACTCTTGGCGGAGCCTAAGATCTTACTGGTTTGTGCCAGCGTGTACATTTCCACCAATGCATCCTGCATGCCGCTTACACTATTCCTGTCAGCCGCTTTGTCGGAAGTCATAATCCTGCTACCAAAAGTCTCAATGAGGATTCTTTTATCCTCCTGAGAATCCGATGCCAGATAGAAATTAGCATCACTGCACAGTTCAATCTCTTTTTTTATCTGTTCAATAAAGAGTTCTGTAGGACTCTCCTTGATTGATGATATATTATCGGTACGGCGAATGTGAATACCAATGGTATGCTCATTGAACAAGGCCGACCTACGGTTAATCTCTTCCTGTAAAGAAGCAATCGGAGTGAATACATCAAAGAGCTTCTTCTTTTCCGAATGGAAAAAATAGACACAGCTTGCCAGATATACCCTTTTTTGCTTTGCCCATTCCTTGAAATCAAAACCTTTGTAAAAACGTTCCGTTGCATCAGCTTCATAGATGCAATCATCAAAAAGCAATTTTTGAAAAGGCTTTGGCAGATAGAAGTTCTTTTTCCTTGGACGGTCGTTTATGTATAAATCAAGGAAAGAAGCCTCCTTCAATCTAATATTATCAACATGTATCTGTTGGAATAGTTCATCGAAACGGCAATTAAGTCCCTGATCTTTGTACCAGATTATTTGTAATCCGGTATTAACCTCCCTGGCCAAAGCTATGGCGGAGTCAATTGCCTTCATTCTGTTTGCTAAACCTCCTACGGGTACTAATGTAATCATTCTCTTGTAACTTTCAAATTATTTATGTGCTCTGATCAATCCTTTCCTGAAATAGGGTGCCTTTACGCTTTTCAGATCATTAAGGAAGAGCATAACTCCTTTTGATGCACCCCATTTGAATCCTCTTTCTGAAAGGAAATGAGCAAAGTTCTTAAAATCTTCTTGCTGATGATAAGTGCATAGTGCCAATCTTAAATACGGTAGCTGGATGGTTTTCTGCATACCGTTCAACACCCGTCTCTCAGCTCCTTCCACATCAATTTTAATGAAAGTAGGAGCATAAGGTTTGTCGGACAGAAATGAGTCAATAGTTATATTCTCCGCATCGTCACAGTCCGATACATATTTCCTTATAATAGTTACTTTATCCTTCCACGGTGCAAAGGTTGCCTCCAGAGCTTCTACCCACTGCGGATCTCTTTCAAAGAGAACCACGTGTTTCAGTTTCTCTATATGTGTAAGGGCAAAGATGCCTTCAGCACTTCCCACATCAAGTAATACATCGTCTTTTTTCATCTCAAAGTTATCACTCAGATAACAGTGTGGAGAATCAGGATCTTGTTCGGTTCGTAATCCGTTATAACAATACTTCACTGTTCTGTCGTTGAAGGCCCGTACAAAGTATAATTTTTTCCCCTGATGCATTACATAGCGCAAACCATTTGACGAATCTATTAAAACCTCAATGTTTTCCCATTTATAGTTGTCACGAAAAGGAGCGCAGAATGTATTTAATAAAGAATTCTTCAGGTAGTTTACAGCCTCTTCCAACTCTTTATTTTCAGGACTTTGTCTCTTGTAATAAGAAAGAATCTCATTTCTTTTTTTTGAAAGGGCTTTCTTTCTTTGAATATTTTTCAGTTCACAGTCCATTTTGTACTGAATGGTCTGGAAGAAACCTGTAAGCTTCATATTTTTAAATTTTAGGTAAAGGTATCAATTTGGAAACTTCCCGCCTGATTGCTTTAATCAAACGGAATATGCGTTGTGATATTTTCTTTTTTAATGGAACTTTCTTTACTTTTTCCATCTCTTTCACTTGCTCAATGGTTAGCGAAGGGTTGGCTTTAAAGATAAGTTTCTCTGTATCATACACTTTATCTTCATTACCAATGGAATGATAATATTGTGCAAGCCGGATACATCCGTTTGTATAAGTCTCCGTCAGCTTATTGCAGATGCTTTTATTTTTGTCTTTGTAATGCTCAATAAGGAGTTGCCTGTTTATAACGGAAATAAGTATCTGTTTTTCTGATGTAGCCATACTCCAGATGCTTTCTTTGTGCTGACGGTAGACCGCCATCACCTTATTCATAAAATAAATGTCTCCATGTTCTGCATTCAGCACGTGGATGGCAAAATCGTATGAGGTCACTTTGCTGAACCAGACCGGCAGTTCGCCAAACAGTCCCAGCCGGAACATCACCGTTACATTTGTAATGGGGTTACTGTTGATAATGTCGAATACGGTATTTACTTTCTTCTGATATCCACCGTTGCCAATGCTTTTACTGCCGTCTTCCTGATAATAATTCAGTGCGCGGTGAAAACAAGCTGAGTACTCTTTATGCTGATCGAGAAAATCAGCTTGTATCTGTAGCTTGTGCTTGTTAATCCAGAAGTCGTCTCCTTCACAGATAGCCATATACTCTCCGGAACATTGATTATAGGTACGGATAAAGTTTTCCTGCAACCCAAGATTTTCGTCATTGGTGGTAAGCTTGATGATATCTGGATACTTTTCCTGATATTCCCGGCAGATACGTGCTGTATTGTCTGTACTGCGATCTTCTCCTATCACCAGCTCGAAAAGGAAATTAGCTTGTTGCTTTACCACGCTTTCTATGGCATCGGCAATGTATTTCTCATGATTGTAGGTAAGCATTAGCACGCTTACTTTAACTCTCGCTTTCATTCTTCTGTCTGATTGTTTTGTGTTGCTTTCCTCTTAAAAATCATGTTGGTTATTTCATCAAAGATTGCTGATCCCAACCATTTGTTCAAGCCTATATAGGCTGCTGTGAAGAGAATAATCTGTGCAACCAGCAGTAATACCAGGTTTGATATCAATAAGCTCAGAGGGTACAGGCAGACAAAAAGGAGCAGAGATATCAGCAGGTAGGGCATAATATCTTTTATCTGATACCACCCCGGATAGTTTCCGTGTTTGTGAACCATTGCCACATTAGACAGATAGATGATCAAACGGGCAACAACCTGTCCGGCTACCATTACCCACACACTTTGATTTATGGTGCATACCAAGGCTATTGCTGTAACTATCAGTTTGAAGACTTCCAGTTTCAGGAGAATGTCTGAACGACCGCTCACTTTAAGGAAATTACTGTTGATAGCTGTCAGTATGGTAAAAATTCCTCCTGCACATAATAACTGGAAGAAAGGGATAGCGTTGGCCCACTTGTCTGTTAGTGCAATTCGTATAAACGGGTTACCCACCAGTACCATTCCAATCATTGCCGGAAAGGTGAGGAAAGAGGTAAATCTTATAGTCTTGCGGTAAGCACGCAACAGGCGTTCTTTATCGTCTTGTATGGACGAAAAAATAGGAAAGGTGGCACTTTGAATACTTCCATAGATAGTACTTACTCCCATATCGGACATCTTACCGCCCTGACTGTAATATCCCAGTTGTTGCAGTGGGTAAAATTTCCCGATGAATACAGAATAGATATTGAGGAAACCTGTATTAATAATGCTGGACAGCATCAGGTTGGATGCAAAAGCAAACAGCTCTTTGATGGACTGCATGCTGAATTCCCGTTGAGGGCGCCAATTGCTCACTACCCAAAGAAGCAGGGAGCGGACTATTGCCAATGAAACGGGTTGTACTACCAGTGTCCATACACCATATCCGGCATATGCCATATACAAGGAGAGTAAACTTGAAGCCAGCAAAGAGATAAAGTTGACTTTGGTGAGCTTTTTAAAGTTAATCTGCTTGGTAAGTATGGTGGTTTGGATGAGGCTTAGTGAATTGACCGGAATAGCAAGGAATACTATGCGGGCAATCAGCGTAAGAGACGGCTGATTATAGAAATTTGCAATGAATGGTGCACAGAAAAACAGGATTATATAAACTAGTATACTGGCTCCCAGATTGAAATAGAATACGGAACTGTAATCTTTTCCTGTGGCATCGTTCTTACGAATGAGAGCAGCTGAAAAGCCGCTCTCAATCACAATATTTGCTAAAGCTGTGAAGATGGCAAGCATGCCGACTAAGGCGTAATCTTCAGTAGAAAGAATACGAGCCACCATTATTCCCACCAGGAAGAGAATGATTTGTTGTCCTACTTTATCCAGCACATTCCAAATCAATGCCCAAATGGTTTTCTCTTTCAGTGTTTTTGCCATTCTTTTTAAACTTGCTTATTTTACTTCACTACCCGGTTTTACTTCTTTGCCCGGCATGATTACAGCCAGACTTCCGTCATTGTTCTCTGCCGAAAGAATCATTCCTTCAGAAACAATGCCTTTCAGCTTGCGTGGAGCAAGGTTGGCAATAAAGCATACCTGCTTGCCTACCAAATCTTCGGGCGCATAATGTTTTGCGATACCCGATACAATGGTGCGGCATTCCAGTCCGTCGTCAATCTTAAACTGAAGAAGTTTGTCGGCTTTAGGAACTTTTTGGCATTCCAATACTGTACCTACACGGATATCCAGCTTAGTGAAATCATCAAATTCGATGTTTTCACGGATAGGATTTGCTTTATAGTTTGCTTCTTCGTTAGCTTTCTTTGTATCTAACAGCTTTTGAACCTGTGCTTCAATAACGCTGTCTTCGATTTTTTCGAAAAGAAGTTCGGCTTTGTTTAACTTGTGACCAGCTTCCAAAAGGTCAGTGTGACCAAGTTCTGCCCAGTCGAATGTGCTTATATTAAGCATATCTCTCAGTTTCTTTGAGGTAAACGGCAGGAATGGTTCGAAAGCGATAGCCAGATTGGCTGCCAACTGAAGACTTATATTCAGAATGGTTGCCACACGGTTAAGGTCAGTCTTGGCAACTTTCCAAGGTTCAGTATCAGCCAGATACTTGTTACCGATACGGGCAAGGTTCATAGCTTCTTTCTGAGCTTCACGGAATTTGAATGTATCCAGATAGTGTTCCACATCCTTCTTCACGTTCTCAAAATCAGCAAGTGTTTGCTTGTCGTAGTCGTCCAACTCGCCTGCAGCAGGGACCTGATCGCCGAAATATTTCTCGGTCAGCACCAATGCGCGGTTCACGAAGTTACCGAACACTGCTACCAGTTCGTTGTTATTACGAGCCTGAAAATCTTTCCATGTAAAGTCATTATCTTTTGTTTCCGGAGCATTGGCTGTCAATACATAACGAAGAACATCCTGCTTGCCAGGGAAGTCTTCAAGGTATTCGTGTAACCATACTGCCCAGTTACGGGAAGTAGAAATCTTATCTCCTTCAAGGTTCAGGAACTCGTTGGCAGGAACATTATCCGGAAGGATATAGCTGCCTTCTGCCTTCAACATTGCAGGGAACACAATGCAATGGAATACGATATTATCTTTTCCGATGAAATGGAGTAGACGAGTATCTGAATCTTTCCACCATTTTTCCCAAGAATCGGGAAGCAATTCTTTGGTGTTTGAAATGTATCCGATAGGAGCATCAAACCATACGTAAAGCACTTTTCCTTCTGCACCGGGTACAGGAACAGGAATACCCCAGTCGAGGTCGCGGCTCACGGCACGTGGTTGGAGTCCCATATCCAGCCATGACTTGCATTGTCCGTATACGTTCGACTTCCATTCCTTGTGACCTTCCAGAATCCATTCACGCAACCATGCTTCGTGCTTGTCGAGTGGTAAGTACCAATGCTTAGTTTCACGCATCACTGGCTGACTTCCGCTGATGGCCGATTTAGGATTAATCAAGTCTGTAGCGCTGAGCGATGTTCCACATGCCTCGCATTGGTCACCGTAAGCATTTTCATTGCCACAATGTGGGCATGTTCCGGTAATGTAGCGGTCGGCAAGGAATTGCTTTGCCTCTTCATCGTAATATTGTTCAGAAGTCTTTTCGATGAACTCCCCTTTGTCATACAAGTTTTTGAAGAAATCAGAAGCCACTTCGTGGTGAGTCTTTGAAGAAGTACGTGAGTAAACATCAAATGAGATGCCGAATTCTTCGAAAGATTTTTTGATAATGCCGTGATATTTATCAACAACGTCCTGCGGGGTAACGCCTTCCTTCTTTGCACGGATAGTAATAGGCACACCATGTTCGTCCGAACCGCCAATGAAGAGCACATCTTCTTTTTTAAGGCGAAGGTAACGTACATAAATGTCTGCCGGAACATATACTCCGGCAAGGTGTCCGATGTGAACCGGTCCGTTTGCATAAGGCAACGCTGAGGTCACCGTGGTTCTTTTATATTTCTTTTCCATGTATGATGAATTTTTATATTTCAGTTTCAGGTGCAATGCTTTGGTTTTACCGCATAAAACTTCAGTAATTGCAACATGCAAAGATAAATGTTTTTAGGGGAATAATGGAATATTAAGATGGAAAAGCTTGAATATTATTAAAGAGAAACCTGAATACTAGTAAAGAAAACCTGAGATATTAGCTATTTTCTTTAAGCATATTATCAGTAGCCTCATGAGGCTATGGTTTTAGGGTCATGACTCTGATTGTTTGACCTCATGAGCCTAATAAATTATAGTCACGACCCTAATTATAACTTCCCAAGGGGCTTTGGTTAATGTTTCGGCATAAATCGTCTAGTTTAACCTTATAAATAATAAAAAGTTGGCGGTCTTATGAAAAAGAACTGGCCCTAAGTGGATTATTTCACAAATTTATTACCTTTGTTTTTAATAAATAAACGAAAAATATACGCTCTATGATAACTAAAGAATTACTGCATCCACAAAGTATAGTAGTGGTGGGTGCTTCAAATAATGTTCATAAGCCCGGTGGGGCAATCCTTAGAAATCTTATTTCCGGTGGCTATCAAGGGGAACTGCGGGCAGTGAATCCAAAGGAAACGGAAGTGCAGGGAGTAGTTTCTTGCGCTGATGTGACTCTTCTTCCTGATACAGACCTTGCTATTCTTGCTATCCCTGCAGCGATGTGCCCGGGAACTGTAGAGATTCTTGCACGCGACAAGCAGGTGCGCGCTTTCATTATTCTTTCTGCAGGCTTTGGCGAGGAAACTCACGAAGGTGCTTTGCTGGAAGATGCCATTCTTGAAACAGTCAACAAGTATGGTGCGTCATTGATTGGGCCTAACTGTATCGGCTTAATGAATACCTGGCACCACAGTGTGTTTACAAAACCTATTCCTCTGCTTAATCCTAAAGGAGTTGACCTGATTTCCAGTTCCGGAGCCACAGCGGTTTTTATTCTGGAGAGCGCAGTAGCGAAAGGATTGCAGTTTAACTCGGTATGGTCTGTAGGTAATGCCAAGCAGATTGGGGTAGAAGATGTGTTGCAATACATGGACGATACATTTAATCCCGAGACAGATTCTAAGATAAAGCTGGTTTATATAGAAAGCATCAAGGATCCTGACCGGTTGCTCTTTCATGCTTCCTCACTTATCCGTAAAGGTTGCCGGATTGCCGCCATTAAATCGGGAAGTTCGGAGAGTGGTAGCAGGGCTGCTTCCTCACATACCGGAGCCATTGCCAGTCCGGATTCTGCTGTTGAGGCTTTATTCCGTAAGGCTGGTATTGTTCGCTGCTATTCCCGAGAAGAGCTGACTACTGTAGGCTGTATCTTTACGCTTCCTCAACTGAAAGGGAAAAATTTTGCCATCGTAACTCATGCCGGAGGACCGGGAGTGATGCTGACAGATGCTTTATCAAAGGGAGGATTGAACGTTCCCAAGCTGGAAGGTGAACTGGCCGATGAACTGAAAAGCAAATTGTTTCCAGGTGCTGCCGTGGGGAACCCAATAGATATACTGGCAACAGGTACACCCGAACACTTGGGAATTGCCATTGATTATTGTGAAGAAAAATTTGATGATATAGATGCTATCTTGGTAATCTTTGGAACTCCGGGACTTGTCTCCATGTATGATGCCTATGAAGTGCTTCATCAGAAGATGCTTACTTGTAAAAAGCCAGTCTTTCCGGTACTTCCTTCCTTGCACACTGCCGGAAAGGAAGTGGATGTATTCCTGAAAAAAGGACATGTAAACTTCTCCGATGAAGTGACATTGGGCACAGCTCTGACCCGGATAATAAATGTTCCTCAACCTGCGGTGAAAGAGATTGAGCTCTTCGGGGTGGACATTCCACACATCCGTAGAATAATTGATTCCATTTCCGGTAACGGATACATTGCACCTAGTCAGGTACAGGAACTATTGCGTTCGGCAGGCATCCCGGTAGTAGAAGAGTTTGTCTCTGCTGATAAAGAAGCAATGCTAGCTTTTGCTCATAAATGTGGTTTCCCTATGGTTTCCAAAGTGGTGGGACCTGTACATAAATCTGATATTGGCGGTGTGGCATTGAATATTAAGTCGGCACAACATCTGTCGCTGGAGTTTGAAAGGATGATGAAGCTCCCGGATGTAACAGCCATAATGGTTCAGCCCATGCTGAAAGGCACGGAACTCTTTATTGGTGCTAAGTACGAAGAAAAGTTTGGTCATGTGGTTCTTTGCGGACTTGGTGGCATTTTCGTGGAAGTGCTGAAAGATGTTTCTTCCGGTCTGGCTCCTTTGTCTTATGAAGAGGCTTATTCCATGATTCATTCCTTGAAGGCTTACAAGATTATTCAGGGAACTCGTGGTCAGAAAGGAGTAAATGAAGATAAGTTTGCTGAGATAATAGTTCGTTTATCTACTCTGCTTCGCTTTGCAACTGAGATAAAGGAGATGGATATTAATCCGCTATTGGCCACAGATAAAGATGTGATTGCAGTGGATGCTCGTATAAGAATCGAAAAGTAGCATATCCTTTAGAATGAAAAAGATAACAGAGCAGTATTATGGGGAAAAGTTCGTTTCTTAATTGAAGGTATATTTAAATTATAAATTCTATGAAAAAGATTCTGACTTTTTTCTTACTGTTTCTTTCTCTTTGCGGAATAGAAAGCTGCCAAAAAGATACATTAGAAGATGCTGGTTTTCCTACACTATATAACCAGCCATTGAATGTAATTCAGAGATCTATAAGAGGCAGGTGGCAGTTAAAACAGGTACTTGTAGGAGGAATTGCTGGGTATTGGTATCCAAGGAATAGCTATTATGAGTTAACAGGTGACTCTTATTCCTTTATTGATGACGATGGAAAGAAGTATTCCGGTAAAATTGTTTGGAGTGAAGGTCTTACAAATGAAAAAGAGAAAGCCTGGTTTATGAGAACCGTGAATCTTTCTCGTCCACCTTTGATTCCTTTAAGTCTGAAACATGATACGTTGTTTCTTGATAGTGATACTATTGGAGATGCTTTTCATCAGCCAGATTCTGAGATGTTTCATTGTGAAATGCTGATTCGCTGCAAATAAATTTGAGTATTTATTGAAAGAAATAAATTTGAAGCTAAATTCCCTTTTATGTTAATTAACGATAAATAAATGTGTATTAAAGCAGTATTTATGCAATGATTGCATTTACCTAGCGACAGATATTGTGCACAATAGTTTGTTATTACTGAATAGAGCGTTATTCCGTAAGAAATAACTGGTTAGGGTTATTTAAAATACCTGAAGGACGGAGGTCATTCAGGTATTTTTTTTAATGCTTGGCTGGTCTTTGAGGAATATAGGTATAGTCTTCAATATTAATACTTTCAATCTTACCCGACATGATTCTTAAGTCTGGGTCCATATACTGAATTTGCAAAGTAGGCAATACTTTCAGGATTTCCTGAGAATAGTCATAATAATCAGATTTTCTTTTCTTTCCTTTTACCAAATTCGTTCCAGATAACAGACGTATTCCGAATTCAACCGGATATTTCCCATTTGGTTTAATACGCACTTCTTTCATTTCATTGAATGATTCAAGGAAAAGTGAGAGAACTTTCCTTTTATAATCAAGTCCATTGTATCTGAATAGAAGCATGAATTTTGAATGTGAGGAATCCAACGTGATAGTAGAATCAGTATTGTTCTCAAACTCTAGTTTGAAGTTTGCACGAGGCCCTTCATTTTCGCTCTTTTCGTGAACGTTATTCTTTATTTTAGTTATAACACGGGATATGGTGATACATTTAATATTTAAGTTCTGTCCATGCGATGCTGTAGAAATCAGTAAACAGAATAATGTGGAAAATAACAATCTGGCCATATTTATTGTCTATTAAATGTTGTATCCTTAAGTCTTGCTTTCAGGTTTTTCTATTCAAGTTTATATGTTGAAATATCACCCCGCCCAGCTTTCCCGGTCGAGGTTGCGGTAACTGATGGCTTCTGCCAAATGCGCAGATTGTATTCGTTCACTTCCTTCTAAGTCGGCAATAGTACGTGAAACCTTTAGTATGCGGTCATAAGCCCGGGCGGAAAGATTCAATCGGTTCATTGCATTCTTTAAAAGTGCAAGTCCGGTGTTGTCTGGCTCGGCAAAGGTGTGAAGTAACTTAGTCGTCATCTGAGCATTGCTATAAATACCCGGATGAGCAGCGTATCGTTGCTCCTGAATCTGGCGGGCTTTAATTACCCGTTCTCGTATTTCTGTGCTCGATTCAGAGACTCTTTTATCAGACATCTTTTCAAATGGAACGGGAACAATCTCAATCTGTATATCAATTCGATCTAAAAGCGGGCCGGAAATCCGGTTCAGATACTTTTGTACTTGGCCCGAATTACAGACACAAGCTTTAGTAGGATGATTATAATATCCGCACGGACAGGGATTCATTGAGGCAATCATCATAAATCCTGCCGGATAGTCGATACTATACTTGGCTCGTGACACTGAAATCATGCGATCTTCCAGTGGCTGACGAAGTACCTCCAGTACACTCCTGTTAAATTCTGGTAACTCATCCAGGAACAAAAGTCCATTATGAGCCAAACTGATCTCCCCAGGCTGAGGATATGCTCCGCCACCTACCATTGCCACTTGTGAAATAGTGTGGTGTGGACTGCGGAATGGTCGTTTGGCAATAAGGGAGGTCTCTTTGCCTAATTTCCCGGCTACAGAATGAATCTTGGTAGTCTCCAGACTTTCTCCTAAAGAGAGTGGAGGAAGAATGGAGGGGAGACGCTTGGCCATCATGGACTTCCCGCTTCCAGGAGCACCGATCATAATCAGGTTATGACCGCCTGCCGCAGCAACTTCAAGTGCTCGCTTTACGTTTTCCTGCCCTTTCACATCAGAAAAATCAAAATCAAAGGATGTTTGCTGGGAGTAAAACTCATCCCGGGTGTTTACTACTGTTTGCTCCAACTCTTTTTCTCCGTTAAAGAATTCAATTACTTCTTTAATATTATCTGCTCCGTAGACTTTCAGGTTATTCACAACCGCAGCTTCCCTGGTGTTTTGGCGGGGAACAATTAGTCCCTCATAACCCTCTTCACGAGCTTTTATTGCAATGGGCAATGCTCCTTTTATAGTTTGCAGACTTCCGTCCAGACTTAGCTCGCCCATAATAATATATTTGCTTAGCTTTTCTGGAGAAACATTCCCTTTTGCAGCCATCATGCCTATAGCCAGAGGCAAATCGTAGGCAGATCCTTCCTTACGAATATCCGCCGGAGCCATGTTAATTACTATTTGTGAGGTCGGAAATTTATATCCATTCACCTGTAAGGCCGAAAGGATGCGTTCGTGACTCTCTTTTACAGCCGAGTCAGGTAAACCTACAAGATGGAACATACATCCTCTGGTACTGTTTACTTCAATGGTGATAACGGTAGCATCTATCCCTTGAACAGCAGCCCCAAATACCTTAACAAGCATATATTATTATTTTGCGGTTTTATTTTCTATAAAGAGTTCTTCTAATTTTTTAAGTAAGTCCTTCTCCTCCATATTTCTGGCAACAATTGCTCCGCGAGGATCAATTAGAATATTAGCAGGAAGAGATTCAATTCCAAATTGTTGTATAACGGTAGAACTCCAGCTGTTAAAGTCGCACAACTGTTCTCCTGAAAGTGAATCTTTCTTTATGGCTTCCTGCCATTTTGTTTTATCTGTATCAAGAGAAATACCCAGGATGGCAAAGTGATTCTTATTAAAACGTTTATAAATACTATTGATTTTGGCATTTTCTTGTCTTGAAGGAGCGCTCCAGGATGCCCAGAAATTAATAAGCAAATACTTGTCTTTGAAATTATTAGCACTAAAATATTGCTTATTTGGGTTTGGCAGATAGAAGTAGGGAGCTTTTTTGCCCTCCTTAAGTGTTTCAGCCGAATTTATATGCTTAATAATTTGTTGCATGAAAGGAGAGTCCTTGATGCTCCCGCTCATTATACTTTCAAGTTCTTTTATCTTTTTATAATCAGGATTCTCTTCCTGAACAAAGTATTTATCTAAAAGGTAGGCGCTTACCAGTGAAGAAGTATGAGAGTGGATAAACGCAGCGGCTTTCTCTTTTATCTCTTTTGTAGCTTTTATCAATTCCGGCGATTGCAACAGATCATTATATTTCTTCTGATCTGCTAAAGTATATGAAGTGAATAGTTCTTTTCTTAATTTACTTGTGGATTTGGATATATCGGCAATGCTCTCTTTGAATCCATTCATTTCATCATTCAGGTCGCCACCGCCACTAACTTCTAGTAAGTTCAACGAAGAAACATCTCCCTTAATTTTAATTTTGTCACCTTTATCTGCAAAGACAACACATTCCTCCATGTTCTTAAAAAGAAGAGTAACCTGAGTAAATGTGTCAACCGGTGCTTTGTAAACAAACTCTCCGTTCTTAGCATATATGGTATCTAAAGCATCTCCATCCTTTTCAGCACCGTATACTAAGATCATGTCGTTCTTTAAGCCATCAATATCTCCTTTGATAACAATCCGCTTGTTTTTATTGGTACAGCTAAATAGACATAGCATTAATGTAATAGCAATACTTATCTTTCTCATGCTAATTATTTTTTTTCGCAAATGTAACGAATTTGTTTTCATACCGCTGTATGGTCTGCATTCTTTTTTACAAAATGCAAAAAAAAGAACGGGATTGCCTGAGTGAACAGACAATCCCGTTGATGTTATCTTTTCGAATAAAATCCTATTCCTTATTTGATAATGCTAAGGAAGTCAGAGTTAGTTGCGAATTTAGCGAATTCTAAGTCAGTTGCAGCTTTTTTAGCTAAAGAAGCATCTTTCTTAACTGCGCTTGACAAACTGCTAGTTACCATAGAAGCATTGTTAGTTCTTGCACCTAGGATAGCCATTAAATAGTCTGTGTAAGCATCTGGAGTTGCAATGTTAGAAAGAGTGTTCTTAGCTTTGTTGTAATCCTTAGAAAGGATCTGAGCAAGAGCAGCACTATTAGTTTTTGCATCACCGAAAGAACTTACAGCTCTGTCATATTCACCTCTTGAAACATATAAGTTACCAAGTGATTCGCTTAGTTGTTTTGCACCTGCAGCTTTTCCGAAGTAAGATTCAGCAGCAGTTTTATTACCACTCTTCAAAGCAACTAAACCTAAGTTCATGTTAACTTCAGGAGCAGCTTGCAAATTAGCAGCTTTAGTTAAATAAGACTGAGCTTTAGCAGCGTCACCATTCTGGTAAGCAATACTTGCTAAGTTGTTATAAGCACGGTAATCGTTAGGGAATAACTCAGCAGCTTTTGAATAGATAGCTTCTTTCTTAGAATTATCTTTAGTTAAAGTTGCAGCGTAAAGCAATTCTTCAAGGTTAAGTTTGCTTGCGTCGCTGTTAGCTAAAGTAGTGATTTCTTCATCAGACTTACCAATGATGTCATAGTTCAAAGTCAAACGTGAACGTCTTAACTGAGGAAGAATCTCGTCAGCAAGATTTTTGAATACAGAAGAAAGATTCTTAATTTCAGTTTCTCTTTGTTCTGGATCCTTATACATAGAAAGAACACGGATAATAAGATCTTTGTCCTGGATGTTAGATTTAGAAACTAATTCCTGGAAACCGTCCCAGTCTTGTGCTGTGTATTTAGAATCTACAGTAGCGTTAACTTTACCTTTCTTAAGTTCTTTGTTTAAGTATGCTGCAGTATTAGATTCACGACTTTCAGCAAGTTTAGTATTTAATTTAGGACCGCCATCAGGAGATGCATAAGAAGAAATTTCAATGTTATTGATCTTCTTTCCTTTAACGTCAGCGTTAGCATCAGTTACAGCTTTTTGGAAGTCAGCAATGCTTGTAGACTTCAATTCGCTCTTGCGGATGTTAGCTTGTTGGATAAGGAACATGATCTTAGCTTCCTGAGCTTGTTTGATAATACGTTGGAATGCATCATCAGAACCAGCTGTGTTTGCACTTGATAAAGTGTTATTGATTAATTCTGAAGTTGAGATAACACCATCAGCGATCTTAACATCAGGAATAGGAATAACTTTGTTTCCTTTTTTTGCGTTAAATGTTAAGTATAATTCTGATTTAGCCATTTCAGGAACATAATCAAAATTAGCTTTCATAGTGTAATTACCTCCCATTTTGTAAGAGATAGTTTGATCATTACCTTCTATTTTTTCACCTTGGAAAATTGCAGGTTGACCTTTAGACTCGCCTCCATTCCATTTTAATACTGGAGTAACTTCTACAACAGCTTTCTTTTTGAAATACTTTTCAGGGAACTTGCCGTTAATTGTTACTGGGACTTTACCTCCTACTGCCTCTAAAACTTGAGGATTAGTAGTGAAGTATTCCGATGATAATTCACCCATCTTTCCACAGGAAGAAAGGGCAACAACTAAAGCCATGAGTAATGGCAAATACAACTTCTTAACCATGTTTTTTGATATAAATTAAATGTTTGTAATTGAAATCTTTTATCTACTGTGTACTCGCTTGTTCACAGAATCAAGGACAAAGATATTGAATAATAAATATATTGGCAAGTCTTATGAGTATTTTCTTCCTGTTTAATAGGAATTAATACCGTATTTCTTATTCATTTTTTAGTAAACAATCTTTGTGTTCTTGTTCTTTTGCTCTGTTCCTCTCATTTTCGCGAAATTTTATGTTGCGTGGGTGATGCTCAATAATTTCACTTCTAAGCATATTTCTATCTATATGAGTATATATTTCTGTTGTTGTAATAGACTCGTGGCCAAGCATACATTGGATAGCCCGGAGATTGGCTCCGCCTTCCAGTAAATGTGTGGCAAATGAATGGCGAAAGGTGTGTGGACTCACATTCTTTTTTATTCCGGCCATATTAACTTGTTCTTTAATAATATGAAAAACCATAATCCTGGATAGATTTGTACCTCTTCTGCTTAGAAAAAGAAAATCTTCAAAGTCTTTTTTTACTTCAATGGTTCCGCGATCTGTCAGATAGGAATTTATTTCTTTAATTGCTTTGGGGGAAATAGGCACAAGTCTTTGTTTACTGCCTTTTCCTTCTATTTTAATAAAACCTTCGTCAAAATATAACTCTGATAATTTAAGATGAGTCAGTTCTGAAACGCGTAATCCACAACTATATAGGGTCTCTAAAATAGCTCTGTTTCGCTGACCTTCTTTTTTGCCCAGATCTATCGTTGAAATAATAGAGTCGATTTCCTGAACGGAGAGGATATCTGGTAATTTAAACCCAATTTTAGGACCATCAAGTAGTTCGGTCGGGTCAGATTGAATATAATCATCAATGATTAAGAAGCGATAGAAGGATTTAATTCCAGAAATAATTCGTGCCTGTGAACGCGGATGTATTCCTATGTCATGCAGTCCGGCAGCGAAATTCTGCAGGTTGTCTAATGTAACATCAAAAATATCTATTCCTTCCAGTAATAAAAAGCTGAGAAGTTTATCGAGATCAGTCATGTAAGCGTCTAAAGTATTCTTTGACAGAGACTTCTCTAGCAATAAATATTGTTGATATTTTCTAATTAACAGTTTGTTTTTGTCCTTATTGTCCCTTTTTTCGTTGATTTTCATTTCTTTTTCCTACCTTTGCAACTTGATAAATTGTCCACACAAAGATATTGAATTAAATAGAATTATTTGATTTATGAGAATACAAATTATTAATGGACCTAATATCAACTTATTAGGTAAGCGCGAACCTTCAATTTACGGTGCTGTTTCTTTTGAGGAATATCTGCTGGGATTACGTGATAAATATTCTAATATTGAGATTCAATATTACCAATCAAACGTAGAAGGAGAAATGATAAACAAAATTCACGAGGTGGGTTTTGACTTTGATGGAATCATTTTAAATGCAGGTGCATATACTCATACATCGATAGCGCTTCAGGATGCTATCAGGGCGATAACAACTCCTGTAATTGAAGTACATATATCCAATGTACATACCCGTGAGTCATTCCGTCATGTTTCAATGATATCTTCGGCTTGTGTAGGAGTAATTTGTGGCTTCGGGCTCGATTCTTATCGTTTAGCTTTAGAAGCATTGTTAGTAGAAAAATAAAAAATATATAATTTAAGGTTTTAGATTTATGAAAAAACATACAAAGATTGTAGCTTCTATTTCGGATAGACGTTGTGATGTTGATTTTATAAGTAAGTTGTATGATGCGGGCATGAATGTTGTGCGTATGAACACGGCTCATGCTGGGGCAGAAGGTCTTGAACAGATTATAAATAATGTAAGAGCGGTTTCTAATAAGATTGCGATCCTTATAGATACAAAGGGCCCTGAAGTAAGAACAACAGCTTGTGCCGAACCTATCCACTTTACAGTTGGTGAAAGAGTTCGTGTTATAGGTAATCCTGATGTTGAAACTACTCATGATTGTATTGCTGTTTCGTATCCTAACTTTGTGCGCGACTTATCTGAAGGTGGAGAGATTCTTGTTGATGATGGGGATCTTGATCTTCACGTAGTTAAGAAGTATGATGATTATCTGGAAGTTGAAGTAATGAACGAAACCACTCTTGGAAGTCGTAAGAGTGTGAATGTTCCTGGCGTACGTATTAACTTACCTTCTTTGACTGAAAAGGATAGAAAAAACATTCTTTATGCCATTGAAAAGGATATTGATTTTATTGCGCATTCATTTGTTCGTAACAAACAGGACGTATTGGATATTCAGGAAATACTGGATAAGCACAATAGTAATATAAAGATCATTGCAAAAATAGAGAACCAAGAGGGAGTTGACAATATCGACGAAATTCTTGAGGTGGCTTATGGGGTGATGGTTGCCCGTGGTGATTTGGGTATTGAAGTTCCTCAGGAAAAAATACCGGGAATTCAACGTTTTCTAATCCGTAAGTGTGTATTGGCAAAAAAACCTGTAATTGTAGCCACTCAAATGCTTCACACGATGATTAATAATCCTCGTCCAACTCGTGCAGAGGTAACAGACATAGCAAACGCTATCTATTATCGTACAGATGCTTTGATGTTGAGTGGAGAAACTGCTTACGGTAAGTATCCTGTTGAAGCGGTGAAGACCATGGCTGCAATTGCTGAAGAGGCAGAAAAAGATAAGTTGGAAGAGAATGATATTCGTATACCTCTTTCTTCCGATAGTATAGATGTAACTGCTTTCCTTGCTAAACAAGCTGTGAAAGCAACAGCAAAACTGAAGATCCGTGCTATAATAACAGATAGTTATTCTGGTAGAACAGCAAGAAATCTGGCTGCTTTCCGTGGTAAATATCCAATTTTGGCTATGTGCTACAGAGAGAAAACAATGCGTCATCTGGCTCTTTCTTACGGAGTATTACCTATTTATCTGGAAGAAAAAGCAAATGCACAGGCTTACTTCTTTGCAGCTCTTGATTTGCTGATGAAAGAAGGAAGGGTAAATGAAGATGATATGGTTGCTTATCTTAGCGGTAGCTACGGTGAAGGCGGTGGTACAACATTCCTTGAAATCAATAAAGTAAATGATATTTTAAAGAATTCAGACAAGTATTTGTTGCCAAGCTTTGTTGAATGATGAATGCCTACGACGAATCATTAGAGCAATACATTCTTAACCATATTGATGGCGAAGGTGATTATCTTCGTGCTCTTTATAGGGATACTCATGTGAAACTAATGAGGCCAAGAATGGCTTCAGGACATTTGCAGGGTAGAATGCTGAAGATGTTTGTAGAGATGATTCGTCCCAAACAAATATTAGAAATCGGAACTTATAGCGGATATTCTGCAATTTGCCTGGCTGAAGGCTTGAAAGAAGGAGGGATGCTTCATACATTTGAGATAAATGATGAACAAGAGGATTTTACCCGCCCTTGGCTTGAAAATTCTCCGGTAGCAGATAGAATTAAGTTTTATATAGGTGATGCCTTGCAGCTTCTTCCTTCTATGGATATTACGTTTGATCTTGCTTTTGTTGATGGAGACAAGCGAAAATATATTGAATATTATGAGATGGTTCTTCCTAAATTATCTGATGGAGGATATCTCATAGCTGATAATACTTTATGGGATGGACATGTACTGGAAGAACCCCGTAATAATGATTATCAGACAATAGGCATAAAGAAGTTCAATGATTATATAGCTCTTGATAAGAGAGTAGAGAAAGTGATTTTACCATTGAGAGATGGATTAACGATTATCAGAAAAAAATAAAATAATGGAAACTACCAGACAAAATAAGATAGCACGTTTACTTCAAAAGGAGCTGAGCGAAATTTTTTTGTTGCAGACAAAAGCAATGAAGGGCGTACTAGTCTCGGTCAGTGCAGTGAGAATTAGCCCGGACATGAGTATTGCCCGTGTTTATCTGAGTATTTTCCCTTCTGACAAAGGGGAAGAATTAATTAAGAACGTAAATAGTAACATGAAGTCTATTCGTTTTGAATTAGGTACTCGCGTACGTCATCAGCTAAGAATTATTCCCGAACTGAAATTCTTTGTGGATGATTCGCTTGATTATATTGAAAAGATAGACTCTTTGTTGAAATAATATCGTGAATTTCCCCATTTACATAGCTAAGCGTTATCTCTTTTCTAAAAAGTCGCACAACGCAATCAATATCATCTCCGCAATATCAGTTTGCGGAGTGGCTCTTGCCACGCTTGCTTTAGTCTGCACTCTCTCTGTGTTCAATGGTTTTCAGGATATGGTTGCTACCTTTTTTACAGCTTTTGATCCCCAAATCAAGATTACTGTAGCTCAGGGTAAAACCTTTGATACGAATGACAGTCGCATTCAGCAGATACGTACAATAAAAGATGTCCATGTATTTACCGAGACTCTCGAAGAAAATGCGATGGTTCAGTATAAAGGCCGTCAGGCTATGGCCGTGATAAAGGGGGTACAAGATAATTTTGAGCAGCTGAACAATATAGATAGTATCCTTTATGGTAATGGGCGGTTTGTTCTTCACGATTCAATTGTAGATTACTGTGTAATGGGTGTTGAACTGATTTCTAAACTAAGTTCGGGCATTCAGTTTGTTGATCCCTTACAAGTGTATGCCCCTATTCGGGATGCCAAGGTAAATATGGGAAATCCCGCATCTTCTTTTAATGTGCAGTATCTTTATTCTCCAGGAGTAGCGTTTATGGTTAACCAACGGAAATATGATGGTTCATATATTCTGACTTCTCTTGATTTTGCAAGAAAACTGTTTCATTACACCACTGAAGCATCTGCTATTGAGTTAAAGCTAAAGCCAAATGCTGATGTTGATAAAGTAAAAAGTGAGATAAAACAAATACTTGGTAGTTCATTTGTGGTAAAAGACCGCTATGAGCAGCAGGCTGATGTTTTTAAAATTATGGAAATAGAAAAGCTGATCTCTTATCTCTTCCTGACTTTTATTCTTATGATTGCTTGTTTCAATGTTGTAGGATCTCTTTCAATGCTTATTATCGATAAGAAAAATGATGTTGAGACACTTCGCAATCTTGGAGCTGATGATAAACTTATTGCAAGGATTTTCCTTTTTGAGGGTCGTATGATTTCCATGATAGGAGCTGTTATCGGCATCGTTCTGGGCTTGACTCTTTGTTATATTCAGCAGAGATATGGAATTATTTCTTTAGGAGAAACGCATGGCACATTTGTGGTTGATGCTTATCCGGTGAGTGTTCGTCCTCTTGATGTATTAATAATATTTGTAACTGTATTGGTTGTTGGATTTTTATCGGTGTGGTATCCTGTTCGTTATTTAAGTAAACGATTGCTTTTAAAGTGAACTAATTTTCAATGCGCATAATTGCAATGTAATATATCTCCTCAAGAATTTTATCCTCACAGAAGTCTAGCAGTCTAGCACTTCGTTGTAATACGTTAATATATAATAGATTAAAGGTGCTAGACTTCTAGTTTAATGTCTAGCGGGTATCTAGCAGTCTAGCGCTATGTCTCGTCCTGATTTTTGTCTGATTCTGCCTCTTAATAATACTCTCATAGGTTATTCACATTTTGTATTTTTAGGATTCTGTTTTTTCGGGTTATGATTTAACCTCCACCCGGATGTATAACATCCATACATCCGGGTGGAGGCAACTCTTAGACCCGGGTCTAAAAGCTTGGTATACCTGGGTCTTGGAAAGGATGCCTAAAGAATGAAACAATGATGAAAGAGATTCTGATTTAATATTTTCCTAATAATGCAGAATAGATCATCGGTCAATTGATTTCTTGATTCTTTTTGTATAAACTCTTATTGCATATACCCCTGCCATTGCTATCAGTATTAATGTACCTCCATCTATAGGTACAGTTTCGGGCGCAACTTCCTTTGCCGTTTCGTCTGTAGTTAAGGAATTATTTGTATATAGACCGAAAGACTCGCTTGACTCGTAAGCCATTGCTGTAGTAACGCCTGAATACATAGTAATGTAGATAAAGATAATTAGTGCTTTTCTCATGTTTTTATAGTATTATTTGATAATGATTTTAGTAGTCTGATTTTTTGTTTTAACTAGATAGAGGCCAGGAGAGAGTGCTATTTGTGTCTTCCCTTCAATGTTGCCAGTGTAAACAAGCTGACCTTGTGCTGAATAAACGTTTATAGGACCATTTGTTCCTGTTATCCATAATGACCCCTCATTTTGCCAGATCTTTATATTTTCGGTTTCCATAGCTGATATGCCAACACTTTCCAGCCCTGGTTCTGTATAAATAGCACTTGCTGATTTATAAAGTTGTGTCTCATTATAAACGATAAATGATTGAAAAGGGAGAAGGTCGTCTGTGCTCTCAACAAATTTATTATTCTTGAGACTATAATACCTGTCAGCATAAACCAAATCTCTTGGATTTATATTGTATGTATAAGGATTGCCTAAATGTGAATAACCATTATTAATCGTGTATTTTTGAATGCTTTCATTAAGCGTTATTCCCTTATTAGAAAAGAAGAATAATTCTCCATTATCAATGTTTGCTAGAATTTTAATTATGTAACCTTTGCCATCCAGAGTAGCATCTGTAAAATCCTCGTTTTGATAATTTTTTAGCATATAATCATAGTTGGCTCTTAAGGAATATGCTTTACCATTGATGTATCCTCCTACGTTTTTGGGAATAAATGGGAGTGAGAAGCTATGCCATTTGCCCGGAGTAAACTTACACACATATAATATTTCCCCAGTGACTGAAACCTTTCCGCTTATTTTTGCTCCATCTTTAATCTGTAAATCTCCATTAATTACTTCATTATTAAAAACTCTTTCTTCCTTTGAATCAACAATAATTTGGTCTCCTGTAAGTGTTTTAACGCAAACTTCATTCGGGTTATTAGTTGTTATATTCCCATTTGTTGCTTTTACCTTGTAGTAATATGTTGTGTTTGGAGCTAAACCTTCAACTGTGTATGATGTGTTGTCTCCAACACTTTTGGGGAATCCACTGATTGGTGTTTCTATTCCGTTGAGAAGCTGAGTGATTACAATATTGTCCATAACAAAGGAATAATTGCCTTTAGTTATCCCTTTGAATTTAATTTTGCAATTATCGGTGCCATTGCTAAACTTATATACTATATGCTGATTTGCATTTAAACTCGATGCCGTAACGGGAATGGTCGCTAATATATTATCATTAATGTATGCATTAACAGAACATGGAGTACCACCTGTGCCAATATCAAAATTTAGTTCAAACTGCCCATTATTGCCTGATAAATCAAGCGGCGGTGTTTCTATATAAGCATCTCCAGTACTTGTGTTTCCAACCTTAAGAGTTCTATTATTTTCTGGAGATATTAAGAGGAAGATATACTTCCCATTCCATTTAGGTAAATAAGTCGACAATTTAGTATCTATGCAAACATCATATTCAGTTTGTTCACTAAAATCCTCATTTAATATTTTCTTCTCGACCTTTCCCGGGAATTTATTATATACGTTAATTTCGTATTCATAGGCATTGCTACAGCTATTCCAGCTTGCAGTGAAGGATTTAGTCGTAATGTTAGTTCCTTCATTTCCTATTGGGGTGGGAATAAACTTTGGAGTGCCGGTTATTAAAAGACTAAAGAGCTTTGCACCTGCTTCGTTGTTAGAGTTTGCTGCAATGAGCCTTATTTTTGCATGTTTATTCTGTAATGATAATGTTGAGTAGGTGAATGTTTTTCCTGGGGATGTATTAGCAATTGTATGTGGGAACTCTTTAAGTAACGTCCAGTTTGTCCCGTCATCAGAAATTTCTAATCTAGTAGTACAGTTCTTATAATCAATGTATGTTCCAATTTTGCATTCAATAGTTATATCTGTAAATACTGAAAAATTGTAATACTGCGTAGTCTCTACAAATGAATTTGCGTTATTCATTATCCAGCAACTGGAACTTTTCGTTAAGCAATTCAGTGTCCATCCTTCCGATTGATATTTGCTTCCATTTAATTGGGGAGCAATTATGTCACTGTAGCAGTTTGTGTAGTTAAAAAGTAGTAAGAAAATAAAAACAGCCAGGCTTTTGCCTCGCTGTTTGGGTGGGGTTAACTTGGGCATATTTATTTTATTAATTTGCCCAAAAGTATATAAATTATTTGTTACATGAAATTTATTTCCAATTTATTTTTTATAAACAGACAAACAGATAAGAAATGTTTTTATATTTATTATACTTAAATTACTCAATAACAACTCTTTCTACTAATATATCTGTATTAAGAAAAGTTGAAGCTGATTCTGAAAATTTTATTTCTGATTCAGTAGTTAAGAATTTACAAATACTGTTTTTAGTGCATAGTTTATCCATTTCAGGATGTCTTTTTAAATAACTCTTTAAACTGGCTGCTACATATTCTCCTTGTGAGATAACAGTAATTCCTGCCGGCAAATATTCTTCAATCTTCGGCAGAAGTAATGGATAATGAGTGCACCCAAGAATTATCGTATCAATCTCAGGATCTTTCTTAAGTAGATTATCTATATGCTGCTTCACAAAATAATCGGCTCCAGGAGAGTTGTATTCATTGTTTTCCACTAAAGGGACCCACATGGGACAGGGCTCTCCACTTACTATAATGTCTGGATGAAGTTTATGAATTTCTAATGGATACGACTCCGAGATGATAGTTCCAGAAGTTGCCAGAACACCTACGTGTCTGGAATGGGTAATATTTCCGATGCTTTCAACTGTAGGACGAATAACTCCCAAAACTCTACGGTTAGGATCAATACCTGGCAGGTCATTGATTTGGATGCTTCTTAAAGCTTTTGCAGACGCAGTATTGCAAGCAAGAATAACGAGATGGCATCCCATCTCAAAAAGTTTGTTCACAGCTTGCAGTGTAAACTCATAGACAATTTCAAAAGAACGTGTGCCGTAAGGTGTTCTAGCATTATCACCTAAGTAAATATAATCGTACTCAGGCATTTCCTGCTTTATTTGATTTAGGATAGTTAAGCCTCCATATCCAGAATCAAAGACTCCAATAGCACCTGGTGATTTTGACAGTTTCTTATTCATTTTTGACTGTATATAAAACAGAAAAAGGATGATATTATTATCATCCTTTTTCATAATATCAATAAGTTTCTTATTTAATACCTAATTTAGCTTTGATAGCTGGAGTAACGTCAACGCTTACTTTATCATTAAAGAAAGGAATAGTTGTTTTGTTGCTTACGTCAAAGATGTATGTATATCCTTGTTCCTGACCTACAGCAGCAATTGCAGTTTCTAATTTTTTAAAGATAGGAGCAGTCTTTTCTTCCTGAGCTTTTTGCAATTGTTGTTGAGCTTCCTGTTCGTATTCCTGACCTCTTTGAGACATATCTTGCAATTCCTTTTGTCTTCTCTCTGAAATGTTCTGTGGAAGAGTGTCCTTTGCTGCTACAAATTCAGCATATTTCTTGTTAAACTCATCAGATGTTCTTTTAATTTCACTGGTGTATTGTTTCTGTAAAGCTTGCAATTCGGTTTGTGCCTTGATGTATTCAGGCATGACAGTTACAATTTCAGAAAATTTCATGTGGCCAAACTTATATGTTTGTGCAAATGCTCCTACTGGGAGAGCAAACAATAATACTAAAGCAATTTTTTTAAGCATAATTCTATTTTTTGTTAATGATTACGGTTTAAATACAGGATGCAAATGTATGAAATTAATTTGAATATCCTAATTTTAAAAGAACATCATTGCTGATGTCTATTTGTGGTGACGCAAATATAATGCTAGATGCAGATGCTCTATCTATAATTGCCGAGTAACCTTTAGTTTCTGCTATATTTTTTACAGCGTTATAAATCTCATCCTGAATAGGCTTAATTAAACTCTCACGTTTTTTAAACAGCTCACCTTCCGGACCAAAATACTTGCGTTTCAATTCTCCCGCAGCTTTTTCTTTCTCTACAACTTCATTCTCTTTCTTAGTTTTTTGTTCGGCAGATAAGAAAACTGCTTCAGATTGGTAATTTTTATACAGCTTCTCAGCTTCATTAGATAAAGTCTCAACTTCACTTTGCCATCTTTTAGAAATCTGGTTTAATTGTTCATTTGCTCTTTCATAGGCCGGTATATTCTTTAAAATATATTCCATGTCAATCAAAGCAAATCTTTGTGCATTCGCAGCCATAGAGAATGCGAGTAACAGCATTGAAATAAGAATAGACTTTTTCATAACTTTTTTAGTTTTAAGTATTAAATAGTTTAGAATTCCTGTCCTAAGATAAAGTGGAACTGACTGCCACCGTATTGTTTTGAACCAAATACTTTATCGAATCCATAAGCCCAGTCAATTCCCATCATACCAATCATTGGTAAGAATATACGTACACCAACACCTGCAGAACGTTTCAGATCAAATGGATTGAAGTTCTTAATATCGTGCCAGGCATTACCTGCTTCAACAAAACTTAAAGCATAGATACTGGTTGAAGATTCAAGCATCAGTGGATATCTTAATTCAAGTCCAAGACGGGTATAAGCATAACCGGCCAAACCTGTTGGAGTTAATGAATTGTTTTCGTAACCACGTAAAGCTACACTTTCAGTTGCATAAGTTGAATAACCGGTCATACCGTCACCACCCATATCAAATGTTTCGAAGGGAGATTTCTTATTTACATCATAATGTCCTAAGAAACCAAAATCAGCTCTGGTCATCAATACCGGACATTTAGCTCCGTCTGTAAGTGAGGTAAATGTCTTTGATTTAAATTTCCATTTGTGATATTCAACCCATCTGTGCATCTTGTTCATATCTTTTTGATTACTGGTATTGTATGCACTATAATCTACTCCATCAAATAAAGAATAAGGAGGAGTTGCCTGTACAGATAAAGAGAACTCAGAACCGCGACGTGGATAAATTGGATTATCAGAAGAACTTCTGGCAAGTGTCAGGTTTAAACTAATATTGTTACAGTTACCATTTGTTACAGGGAAGTACTGCCAATCTTTAAGCTGATATCTTTGGAAAGATAGTTCAGAAGAAAGTGTGAAGTAGTCATCAGGCCATCTCAGACGTTTTCCCCAACCAACAGAAACTCCGTACATTTGGATAGATTTGCTTGGGTCATAAGCACTTGAAACATTCCCACTTCCAGAATTATAGTTTCCGTATCCGCCGTAACCACTATAGAGGCTGCTATAATAGCTGTTACTATATGCAGAATTGTAATAGCTACTGTTAATATCTGTTTGTTTTGAATAAAATGCCGATACAGAGAATGAATTCGGACGCTTCCCACCAAACCAAGGATCGAAGAAAGATACGTTGTATGATTGGTAATAAGTACCGTTTGTTTGTCCACTAATTGTCAAAGTCTGTCCGTCACCTTGTGGAAGGATTCCTCTGTAATTTTCTCCAGGATGGAAAAGATTAGCTATAGAGAAGTTGGTAAATTTCAAACTTAGTTTACCAATCACTCCAGTTTGTCCCCAACCAGCAGAGAATTCAACCTGGTCATTGGCTTTAGATTCCAGGTTATAAGCAATATCTACTGTTCCGTTAGTTTGGTCGGGCTGGATATCTGGTTTGATAGTTTCAGGGTTGAAGTGTCCCATCTGTGCAAGTTCACGCACAGATCTTTCAATATCTTCTTTGCTGAACAACTGTCCTGGCTTAGTACGAAGTTCACGACGAACAACGTTTTCATACAAGCGGTCATTACCGTTAATCTTTATCCTATTGATGTTTGCCTGACGACCCTCAAATATTCTCATTTCCAGGTCAATGGAGTCTTTGTCTACATTTACTTCTACCGGATCCAGTGAATAGAACAGATATCCATTATTATAATATAAATTTCCAATAGCGTCAGGGTCAGAAGATGTACGTTCTCCTAATAATTTTTGGTTGTAAACATCTCCCTTTTTCATGCGGAGCATAAAATTAAGCTGGTCAGTAGGATATAGAGTGTTACCAACCCAGTTGATATTTCTTAGGTAATATTTATCTCCTTCTTCAATTTTCATATAAACATTTACAGTCTTCTCGTCATAAGGGGTTACGCTATCAGTAACGATTCGTGCGTCACGATATCCCAACTCATTGTATTTGTCGATAATGAGTTGTTTGTCTTCTTCATATTTTTCATTCACAAACTTCTTTGTACGGAAGAGATTGACAAGCTTTCCTTTCTCATTTGTTTTTTTCATAACGCGTTTCAACTTTGATTCTTTGATCGCGGTATTTCCAACAAAAGTAATTTTGTGAACTTTTATTTTGTCTTTTTTATCAATATTGATGTCAACAATTACTTTGTTTTCACCAGACACATCGTCTCGTTGAACAATAATAACCTCTGCATTCTTGAAACCTTTTTCATCAAAATGTCTTTTGATCAGAGTTTTTGCGCGGTCAACCAGGTTTGGAGTAATTTGATTTCCTTTTACTAATCCCAGTTTTGCTTCCAGATCCTCTCTATCAGATTTTTTGATTCCATTATAATGGATTTCAGATATTCGAGGACGTTGTTTTAAAGCAATATCGAGAAATACTTTATCACCTTCAATTTTTGTTGCGAAGATGTGAACATCAGAAAACAATCCGTGTTTCATGTATCGCTTAACCGCTTGTGTTATTTCATCACCAGGAACAGACACAGTTTGTCCTACCGACAGTCCAGATAAACCTATGAGTAAGTAATCCTCTTGTTCTTTAACTCCTGAAACGGTTATTCCTCCAATTTCATATTTTTTTGGGGTAGCAGAATACAGGATTACTGGCTTGGCAGATTTCACTGAATCGCTTTTCTCTTGCGCATAGCCTGATAGCGTGAAGATACTCAGGCTGGTTAATAGTAGTATTCGGGAAATACGATAATGCATTTTATTTATTTTATATTTGTTCACTTGTTTTGCCAAAACGGCGTTCTCTTTTCTGAAACTCGCAAATTGCTTTCCTAAGTTCTTCTTCTCTGAAATCCGGCCAGAAAGTATCGCAAAAATAAAGCTCTGAGTAAGCACATTGCCACATCAGATAGTTACTTAGACGAAGTTCTCCTCCAGTTCGGATTAAAAGGTCCGGATCAGGCATGAAGTTTGTAGCAAGATGAGACGCAATACATTCATCAGTAATTTGATCAATGGAAAGTTTCCCTTGCTGAACCTCTTTAGCAATCTGTTTAGTTGTTTCTGTTATTTCCCATCGGGACGAATAGCTAAGAGCTAATACAAGACACATCCCGTTATTGGAAGATGTCCTCTCGATGCAATGATTTAAGCTGTTTCTCACATCTTCAGGTAACATATCTACATTACCAATGATGCGGAAGCTTATATTATTTTTCATAAAAATTTCTTCTTCAATAGAATCAAATAAAAGTGCCATGATAGCGGCTATTTCATTTGCTGGTCTATTCCAGTTCTCTGTTGAGAAAGTATATAAAGTGAGGTATTTAACCCCTAACCTTGCTGCTTCTTCAGCAATAATGTGCACAGTTTCTGCTCCGGCCTGATGTCCAAAACTTCGCTCATGGCCACGTTGTTTTGCCCATCTCCCATTACCGTCCATTATTATTGCGATATGCTTGGGTATCCGATCAATATCTATTTCTTCTTTATATGGCATAATTCCTTATAAATTATTACATGTCCTACATTTTGGAAAAAGATCATAGGTGATGAAGACTGTTGTAAATGAGTAACTGTCTTTATTTTTAATTCCTATTCCTTTTATTCCGTATGGGTCACTCAATATTAACCCATTTTTGTTGGTTACGTCCAGGTCATCAGATAAACTGAACCTCATGGTCATTTCGCAACCAATGTTCAGTCTTTGGGCTATTTTGTATTTTATGCCAACACCTACCGGGAAATTTACTGTAAAAATGCCCTTGGCTGGTGCTGGTGCAAAGGTTAATCCAATTCCTCCCAATATATAAGGAGTGAATTTCCTGTAGCCTTTATATTCTTGCCCTATTCCATATCCCCAGAAATTATATTCAAACTGAGATCCCAGATCAAAAATGTTCCGGCTAAAGCTCACTTGCTTATTCTCTGGATACTTATTGTCGAAATATTCCGTATTACCGGATATCTTTCCCATCGTTAAGTTTGCCTTTAATGCCATGTGCGGATTAATTATATATCTCGCCATAGCTCCTCCGGCAAATTGTAGGTTTTTAAAAGGGGTTGATGCATTTGTATCTCCCATATAAAAACTTCCTCCAAGCATTCCTCCCGCCTCCATCCTGTATTCATTTTCTTGTGCCTGAATAAACAGAGGTGATGAGAGAGTTAACAATACAAATATAATAAGCGTTTTATTAATAAATGTCATACCTACATATTTTATAAGTTAGTATATACTATTAACAAAACGCTGATTTTTTCCTTTAATTACATTTTGAGTCGATTATTGAGCAGTAAAACCTAAAGAATTAATCCTTCCTTTCCAGATTTCATCATTCTTTTGTGCTGTTTTACTCCAGATTAACCAGATAAAATTACTACTATCTATAACATAAGAGTAATCTCCTCTTCCTGTAAAGGATGTAGGGAAGCAAACTTTCTCTTCCACTTTATTCCATATTCGCGCATCTTCAGAAACATAAAATGCTTTAAATCCATTTTCCCCGTTGCCTCCGAAAGCATAGAACTTATTGTTATAGTATGTTATAGATATATTACTTGTTTTTGGGCAATAGCCTGTGGTTGCACTTAAATCGGCCCACTCTTTTCCATCAAATGTAGACCATGGAACAGCAACGGTGTCACCTGCTGCTAATGAAGGATTGTCTCCCATCAGGATAGCTCTGTAAATGCTTGCATTCGTTTTTAGTGCGTATGAAGTAGCTGAGAAATTTGTGGTTGGGAAATCAGATGGAACTGTTTCTCCAGCTACCCAAGTCTGTCCGTCAGTAGTAACACAGAATTTACTATCTGCACCTACAGTTTTGATTCCGGCTAAGTGTCCGTTAAAAGAAGTAAGCAGGCTTTTTACGTTGTCACTTAATCCGCTATTCTTAATCCATGTAGTTCCATTTGCAGAAACATATACATTTCCTCCGGCTACAATATAAAGGTTATTATTGAACAAGGTTACTGATGAATAATCAGCCTTTTCACTTAATCCACTGATAGTTTGTAAAGCTGTCCAGCTTTTCCCGTCGCTCACAGCGGAAGAAGTGACTTTAATCTGTGTACTGCCATCATCATTAAAGACGAAAACCTGATTGTTAAAGATTAAACTCTTTTGTTTGCCTGTGAGACCGGTTCCAGTAAAAAATGCCTGTTTTCCCCAGTTCAGAGAATCGGGATCCTGCTTATGTACATTTATGGAAATCTTATAAAGTTTCTTTGTAACAGTTCCGTCTGAGTTACTTGCATAGACAGTAAAGTTAACAGGATTAGTGAAGTTTATAGAGTCTGTAGAGGTATAAATAGTGTCTTTCCCGTTTTTAAAATAAGTGACGCCCCCTGCGGTATTTAGGTTTATCTTCACTTTTGACACGTTTGTGTTTACCGGCAAGGAATCTGCATTATAAATTAAAGCAGTACTTCCGTCTCCTATCTGATCTATTGAGAAAGGATATTTCTTTCCAATTGCAGTGTGGGTAGCATCTACTTTAATTGAGTCAAAAGAAAAACTCTTAATTGTAGGATCTATCTCATATGTTACTGCATTGTCAGAGCTCAGGCAAGAGGTAAAAACTAGTGATACTATAAAGAGACTTACTATTATTGATAAAAACGGTATTTTCATTTGGGATAACTTTGTTTATTACAAGATGCAAAAATAGAAAGTTTTTTCTCTCTATTGAACATTCTGGTAAAGTTTTATAAATAATTATAGATATAAAGTGCTATTTTCTCGATTAATAATGTATTAAAGTCTCCTGGATGTATTTTCCTCGTTAAAATAGTGCCAAATAGGAGTGTTGAAACGGGCGTAAATTAAATAATCTTTTCCATTGATATATGGAGCCTTAACTCCACTACTCAAATTAATGGCCGTTTTTTCAATAAATGCTTCGTCCCATAAATTTTTATTGATAAATGATTGCAACAGTTTACTTCCACCTTCTACCATTACAGACTGTATGTTGTTTTTGTGAAGTTCAGTCAGCATTTGGGGCAGGAGATTTTCTGTGAATTCCATTATTTTATAATGAGTCTGACTGTTATCTTTATGTTCTTTTTCTGTGATAACCCATGTTTGGATTTCGTTATTAAGCAAGTGAAAGCTTTCGGGTATTTTCAACGTTCTGTCTATTACAATCCGAAGAGGATTATTGCCATACCAGTTTCTTACGTTAAGCACAGGATTATCTAAGAGTGCAGTTCGGGTACCAACAATTATAGCATCTGTTTCTGCTCGTTTTTTGTGTACAAGCATATTGGTAAGCGGACTGGAGAGTATAGCCGGATGCCCGCCTGTTCTTGTTACATCGATAAAGCCATCAGCGGATTCAGCCCATTTTAAGATAATGTAAGGACGCTTTTGTGAATGAAAAGTGATAAATTGTTTGTTTAGGTCTCTGCATTCCTGTTCAAGTATTCCAACTGTTACCTTAATTCCTGCATCCTGTAACTTCTTTATGCCACGACCTGCAACTTTTGCAAAAGGATCCATGCATCCTATTACTACCTCGGGAATTCCTTTTCTTATAATTAAATCAGCGCAAGGGGGTGTTTTTCCGTGATGAGAACATGGCTCCAGACTTACATAGATGGTTGATTGTTTTAATTTTGATTCATCCTCAACAGAATTTATTGCATTAACTTCGGCGTGGGCATGACCGCACATCCGATGATATCCTTCTCCTATAATTTTACCGTCGCACACAATAACCGCTCCAACCATTGGGTTGGGAGAAGTGCTGCATTTTCCTTGTTTGGCCAACTGGATGCAGCGGGCTATATATCTTTCTTCTTGTGTCGTTTTTCCGTTATTTTCCATTTATTTTTTTACTTTTGCAGGCAAATCATATTTCTATGCATGCAGTTGAGTTACATATCAGGCAGTCGTTGGCCGGAATATATTCCGAGGCAGAGATCAAGGGCTTCACGAAAATTATTTTTACCGAAGTGTTTCACTTGAATATGCTTGATATTTATATGGGCAAAGATATTAATTTATCTCCAAATCAAACAGCAGAACTGGATGAGATTCTTGCCCGACTTCAAAAATATGAACCAATACAGTATATTGTAGGACATGAAGGGTTTTATGGTATGACATTTCATGTTACACCCGCCGTGTTGATTCCCCGGCCTGAAACAGAAGAACTTGTTTCTTTGATAATTAAAGAGAATTCCAATTATTCCCCGGAAATACTGGATATTGGTACAGGTAGTGGCTGCATAGCCATCTCTCTTTCAAAGAATCTGCCCCAATCAAAGGTTTCTTCATGGGATATTTCAGAAGAAGCTTTGCTGGTTGCCCGAAAAAACAATGAGGCTTTAGGCACTTCGGTTTCTTTTAATCAGGTGAATGTTCTCGAATATCAGTCAAATGGAGAAGTATTTGATGTCATTGTTAGTAATCCTCCTTATGTGACCGTTGCCGAGCAAATAGATATGGAGCTGAATGTTCTTAACTGGGAACCCTCTTTAGCACTGTTTGTTCCCGATAAAGATCCCTTGCTTTTTTATCGTAAGATTGCGGAACTAGGCCTTGATATGCTTACACCCAACGGGAAAATATATTTTGAAATTAATCAGGCTTATGGAAAAGAAACGGCCGATTTACTTCTCGTCCTTGGATACAGCGATGTGGAAATAATAAAAGATATGTCCGGCAGAGACAGAATAGTAAAAGCATTAAGATGATTGAATTAACAGAAAAAGAGGCTTTAAATAAAGCTGCAGCTTACTGCACTGCATCCGAGCATTGCTTGTCCGAAATAAGCACAAAGCTTTCTCAATGGGGGGTGGATTCTGATGCTCAGGAAAAGATTCTCAAACGACTTGCCGACGAGAGGTTTATTGACGAAGAGCGTTACTGTCGTTTCTTTGTAAATGATAAGTTCAAATTTAATAAGTGGGGTAAGATAAAAATTGGTCAGGCCCTTTATATGAAAAAGATACCTTCAACTGTATCACGGAAATATCTGGATGAGATTGATGAAAAAGAGTATATAAATACGTTACGTTCGCTGCTGACCTCGAAAAAGAAATCCATCCATGCGTCGGACGATTATCAATCAAACATGAAACTTATCAGGTTTGCCATGAGTCGCGGTTTTGAGATGAATGTAATTCGCAAATGCATGCAACTATCCGATGAGTATGATTCACTGGATTGATTCATTCTTTAATATACTGTTCCCAAGGTCTTGTGTGGTATGCAATGGAGTCCTGGTGAAAGGTGAGGAGTCAATATGTACAATGTGTAACTCCCGGATGCCGCGCACCAACTATCATCTGCAGGTGGATAATGAGGTGGAGCAGCGCTTTTGGGGAAAAGTGGAAATTGAACGGGCCACTTCTTACTTTTTTTACACAAAAGGAAGTGATTACCGTCACATTTTGTTTAAACTAAAATATCACGGTTACAGAGAACTGGGCGAAGTGATGGGCCGCTATATGGCAAAAGAACTATTGGCTTCAGGCTTTTTTCAAGGGATTGATCTGATTATTCCTGTTCCTCTTCACTCAAAGAGAAAGAGAGCTCGTGGATACAATCAAAGTGAATGGATTGCATCCGGACTTTCTCATGCCACCGGCATTCCTATGGATTTAGATTCATTGAAAAGAGTAGTAGCCAGTAATACCCAGACCCGTAAAAGCGTGTTTGAAAGATGGGAAAATGTGAAAGATGTTTTTCAGGTTGCTTGTCCGGAGAACATGCAGGGGAAACATATTTTGCTGGTAGATGATGTTCTCACAACCGGAGCCACCCTTCTTTCCTGTGCTACAATTCTCGTAGATTCTTCCAACGTAAAGATTAGGCAGGAATTCCTCCGGAGGAAACAGCAGAATAAAAAAACCTGATTTTATTGCTCCCTGTACTGGCTTATTCTCTTTAAACAGCGATGTAAGATATATACCAGAGAGAAATGGAAGGAAGATATTCCCAGGACCGTTAAAGGATTTTTATTCATCTTTCTCAGATATATCCTTATCCTCTGCATATGCTGCTTCACTTGCTGCTCTTCTTTTAGAAAAAAACAGAAACCTTTCGCCAGATGATATAAAATCACTGCTTAAGGCTTCTTGTAAACTTATTAATCTGCCTAAATACCTTCAGGGTGAAGGCCTTATTAATAATATTCTTATTTAAGGAAATTGCTTAACTTGAAATTTCCTTATTTGATTTATCCAAATCTCAAGACGCCAACTTCAATAAGTGTGAGTTCAAATTTAGCCTTCAGGTGGAGTTGACTCCAATTGAAGGCTAAATGTCCAGAGCAGCTGAACTAGTTTACCTTAAATATTTTAATGGGTTAACAGAATTTCCATTTAGTCTAACTTCAAAATGAAGATGAGGTCCAGTACTATGACCTGTCGAGCCAACATAAGCTATCAGCTGTCCCTTTTTAACCTTTTGTCCTGCCTTAACCACCATCTTGCTGGTATGACCATAAAGAGTCTCTATCCCACTGCCATGGCTTATTTTAACCAAGTTGCCATATCCACGGTCCCAAGATGCACTCTCAATAGTTCCATCTGCTGCAGCATATATAGGGGTACCTGTTCTAGCTCCTATATCTATCCCTTTATGAAGTCTCCCCCACCTATACCCATAATATGATGTTATGCCTCCTCTTGATGGTGTTGACAAGAAAGCAATACCTGCCAAAATAGGGTTTTTCGTTCCTACTGCTACTACTTTATCAATAGATTCGTTTATAACCCTGGAACCTGCAGTCTTTGAAATCTTTATAGCTCCATTTTCCATGGTAATAAGTTTATCTACTTCTTTTAGACCAGCCTTTCCATTTTGCTTCGTAATAACAGTTCCGATAACATATTCATTTGTCCATATAGTTCTGGTAGCCGGACTTATCTTTACGTTTTCTGTCTTAATCCCGCTAAAGCTTATCTTTATCAGGTTATTATTATCGTTTCTTTTAATTATATCTTTAATTACCAGGTTTGCTTCCCTTATTTCAGATAAGGGATTCATAGCTTTATTATATGTAATCTGACTTAAAACTTTTGTCTCCTTGATGTCCTTAAGACCACTCTTTTCTATATAATACTTTGATACTCCCTGAATTATCTTGTTTCCTTCTTCTTCACTTTCTATAGTCGCTATCTCTTTACCGTCAATAAGCAGTGCTGCACTCTCTACCTCTGTCTCTGAGTTTTGAAGCAAAACGTTTTCTGCTTCAGCTTCAGTTAAAATCATACTGTCTGGTACTTTTACTCTTTTAATATTAAACTCATCAGCTAAATCGTAAGAGCTAAAGTTTCCCTTAATATAATTTATCAGATTATCCTTTGCATTCTGGTAGTCTGCTGTACTTCTTATATAACCTATTGTCTTACCGTCCTTTAATACGGCCAGGGCATTTGGTCTTGTAACCCGGTAATTTAAAGTACAATAAGAAACTGTAACTGCAGTTATTATCGCAGTCACCTCTTTTTTATACTTTAAGAGGTTCAAATTTATCACTCTCCTTGCATACTCTTATAGTCTAACCTATTAAATAAAATTTATCAACCCATGAAAATTTAGTGAACTTTGATTTGTTACCTTATTTTTTATCTGATATAATTAGTGTACAATAAAAAAAGAGGATGATTATATGAGCACATATAAGTTTAAGAACTCAAGCAACAGCTATACCATGCTTAATAATGTTTTTATAGATAATTATATGGCAAAAGCCAGAGGAGAATTCATAAAGGTATATATTTTGGGCCTTAGATTTATGAGTTCAGGAGAACTTGGCATATCTTCAGAGATACTTGCCTCTAACCTGAACCTTTTAGAAACAGATGTATTAAATGCATGGAATTACTGGAATGATGAAAATGTTATCAAGATAATTCCTATAGATAATATGGGAAATTACAACATTGAATTTTTAGAGGTATCTGATGTCCCCGAGGGAAAAGAAGATAATATAAATCTATTAGAAGAATTAAATAAAAATTCAACAAAAGATATGCTCCAAGACATAGAAAAGCTATTAGGAAGACCTCTTTCTTCAATAGAAATGACCATGTATATAAGTTGGTTAAAAGACTTTGTCTTTTCCCCTGAGCTAATACTTCTTTTGATCCAATATTGTGCCTCAAAAGGTAAGACTGATTGTAGATATATAGAAAAGATAGCTCTTGCTTGGTTTGATTCAAAAATAAAAACCTTAGATGATGCTCAGGTATTTATAAAAAAACATGAAGACAAGTGGATAAATATAAGAAAAATACTAAATTATCTTGGAATAAAAGATGCCGAAATAATGAAACCACAAGAGGAAATGTTAAATAAATGGATTAATACTTATAGGTTTTCAACAGATGTTATATTTAAGGCCTGCGATGTATGTTTCCAAAGGATAAATAAATCAGATTTTAAATATATTGATGGAATCTTATCAAGTTGGTATAAAGATGAAATTAAGACAGTAGAAGATGTGGATAGAAGAGATCTTAAAAAAGATACTAAAAAATCTAATTACAATAACAATTCTAATGCTGGATTTAAAAATAATAATTATAATAAGTCATCAAACAAGCACATTTAATAACTTTAAACAAAGAGATTATGACTTTGATGATTTAAAAAGAAATTATTAGGATGGGATAATAAATGATTAAAGGGTATCAGAGCAGTATAATTAAAGTTTATGAAAATATAAGGGAATCTGAACAAAAATCACTGAACTTAAGAAGAGAAGAAATAGAAAAAAGGATTCCTGAGGTTATAAAAATAGAGAAGGAAATTGCAAGGCTATGTTTAAAGTTATCGATAAGCATATTAAATAATGCAGAAAATAAAGATATATATCTTAAAGAATTAAAGGAAAAATCACAGACTTGAGAATTAGAAAATCAGAAATTTTAGTAGGCAGTAATTATCCCATAGATTATCTAGAATTACATTATAGGTGCCCAAAAATGTAAGGATACTGGCTTTATTGGTAATAATAAATGTATTTGTTACAAGCAAAAACTTGTAGAACTATATTATGAAAACTCAGACCTGAAAGAAATACTGAGGAAAAATAACTTTGAAAACTTTAACATGGAACTTTACTCTTCCCGCAAAGCTAGTAATGAACCTATAAGTCCTAGAAAGAATATAGAAGAAATAGCATCTAAGTCTTGGAATTTTGTTGAAAAGTTTTCATCTACTGATGAAAACTTATTATTCCTAGGAAACCCTGGAACAGGTAAAACATTTTTATCTAATTGTGTAGCAAAAGAGTTATTAGACAGGGGTTACTTA